>Ga0265327_10000315_pt1 | contig 92454 bp, 76 predicted proteins | sample 41621metaG_FD_202089 | JGI IMG/M metagenome (GOLD analysis project Ga0265327, IMG submission 202089) | Rhizosphere microbial communities from Carex aquatilis grown in University of Washington, Seatle, WA, United States - 4-16-21 metaG | ecosystem: Host-associated > Plants > Roots > Rhizosphere...
ATGTGATGTCGTCGAGCTTCGCCAACCAGACCATTGCCCAGATCGAGCTGTTCGCCCACAGCGACTCTTATGACAACGGCAAGGTCTACGTGCTGCCCAAGCACCTGGACGAAAAGGTCGCCCGCCTGCAACTGACCACGCTCAACGCCCAGCTGACCGAGCTGACCGAAGAGCAGGCTGCCTACATTGGCGTGCCCAAGAACGGTCCTTACAAGCCCGACACGTATCGCTATTGATCCCCCCCCCACGGCCTGCGGCCGCCCCCGGCACTTTGGATGCTGGGGGCACCGCTGGCGGACCGGCTGAGCCGGATCCGCGGCGGTCGCTGGGTTTGTCGCGCACCTTTGGTGGCGCTCCGTGAGCGCCGTCAATCTGGTGTTTGCGTTGAACCCAGTGCCTTGGCTGAAGGCCTGTTCGCTTTGCGCGGACCATTTTCTTGCTACTTCCTGCTCATGACCAACATCCTCCTCGCTCGCGCTGATCAACTCATTCTGGAAAAAGGCCTGGCGCCCACGCGCTCGGCTGCCCAGCGCTTGGTCGAACAGGGCGCCGTGCAGTGGAGCGGCCCCAAGGGCTGGACCACCGTGCGCAAGGCGGGCGAGCAGTTGCCCATCGAGAGCGAATTCCAGGTGACGGACGACTCGGAAACCCGCTGGGTGTCCCGCGCCGGCCTGAAGCTGGAAGGCGCGCTCAAGCATTGCGCGTTCTGCAAGCACCCGGTCGATCTGAAGGACAAGCTTTGTCTGGACATCGGCCAGAGCACCGGTGGCTTCACCGAGGTGCTGCTGTCGCATGGTGCGGCCAGCGTGGTGGGGGTGGATGTGGGCCATGGCCAGGTGCACCACAGCATCGCCGAGCACCCGCAGGTCACCGTGATCGAAGGCGTCAACGCCCGTCACCTCACGGCAGAAGACCTGGGTGAAGCGGCGCCCGAAGGCGGCTTCGACTTCATCGTGGGCGACCTGTCCTTCATCTCGATGACCCTGGTGTTGCCCGCCCTGGTGCCTTTCCTGGCCGAGGGCGGCGAGATGCTCATGCTGGTCAAGCCGCAGTTCGAGCTGCAGCCCGAGCACATCGGCAAGCGCGGCCTGGTCAAGGACCCGGCCAGCTACCCGGAGGTGGAAGCTCGCATTCGCCAAGCCTGCAAGGACCTTGGTTTGAAAGTGAGTGCCTACTTCAATAGTCCGATCGCCGGTGGCGACGGCAACCGTGAATTCTTCGTTCGGGCGCGCAAGGCGGCGTGATTGCCGGCCCGCAGCCCGACCCGATACTGAAAGCTCTGCCTCATGACGACCTCTACGCGTCTGCCCATCAGCCTGGAGTTCTTCCCGCCCAAGACCCCCGAGGGCGTGGACAAGCTGGCCGCCGTGCGCCAGCAGCTCTACCCGCTCAAGCCCGAGTACTGCTCGGTGACCTACGGTGCCGGCGGCTCCACCCAGGACGGCACCATCCAGGCCGTGCGCGCCATCCTGAGCGAAGGCTTTGACGCCGCGCCACACTTCTCGTGCATCGGCGCCAGCAAGGCCTCGGTGCGCGAGCAACTGGCGCAGTTCAAGGCCGATGGCATCAAGCGCCTGGTGGCGCTGCGCGGCGACCTGCCCAGCGGCTACGGCGGTTTTGGCGAGTTCCGCTATGCCAGCGAACTGGTGGCCTTCATCCGCGAAGAAACGGGCTCGCACTTCCACATCGAAGTGGGCGCCTACCCGGAGATGCACCCCCAGGCTCGCAACCCGCAGGCCGACCTGCAGGCCTACGTCACCAAGGTCAAGGCCGGTGCCGACGTGGCCCTGACGCAGTACTTCTTCAACGCGGACGCCTACTTTCGCTTTGTGGACGACGCGACCGCCGCGGGCGCCACCATCCCGGTGATCCCCGGCATCATGCCCATCACCAACTCGACCCAGCTCATGCGTTTTTCCGACGCTTGCGGCGCCGAGATCCCGCGCTGGATCCGCACCCGCCTGGAAGGCTTCGGGGACGACAAGGCCTCGATCCAGGCTTTCGGGCTGGACGTGGTCACCGCCTTGTGCGAGCAGTTGCGTGCCGCTGGCGTGCCTGGGCTGCACTTCTACACGATGAACCAGTCGGCGACCGTGCTGGCCATTTGCCAGCGCCTGGGCGTTTGACACCATTCCTTGTCAGATGCGTTGCGCAAACGCATCGCGTTCATCTGATCTGGCGCAAACCCGCAAGGGTTTAGCCGGGGGCGGCCCCGCTTCGGGCCTGCCGAGTTGACGCAGCACAAGTTTGGCGGGGTTTGACCTTGTTGCAATGGATGCCATGGGACGCGCCAACACGCGGTCCCTGCAACCTAGCCACAAGAAGGACCATTCATGAACGCCATCTCTACCCGCACCCGCCTGATCGCCGCTGCTGCTCTGGCTTGTGCTGCCGCCGCACCCGCCTACGCTGGCGACTTCATGGTGCGTGCCCGTGTCCTGCAACTGGACCCCGCCAATGAGAACACCACCGATGCCGTGATCCCCGCTGACTCGGTGTCGGTGAACACCAAGTACATCTGGGAAATCGACGCTTCCTACTTCGTGACCCCTAACGTGGCGTTCGAGCTGATCGCCACCACGCCGCAGAAGCAAACAGTCTCGCTGGCTGGCACCAAGATCGGTACCCTGCGCCATCTGCCACCGACTCTGACGGCGCAGTACCACTTTGCCCCCACTAACCCAGTGGCGCGTCCCTATGTCGGTTTTGGTGTGAACTACACCCACTTCTCCGCCGTGCACCTGAACGCACAACCGGTCCTGGGTTCGGACACCCCTCTGGACATCGACCGCCACAGCTGGGGCACCGCCATTCAGTTGGGTGCTGACTTTCCGATCAACGACAAGTTGTCGGTGAACGTGGACTTCAAGAAGATCGACATCCGCACCCGCGTCTACGCTGGCTCGACCAAGCTGGGTACCGTCAAGGTTGACCCCGTGCTGTTCGGCGTTGGCATCGGTTATCGCTTCTGATCGGTCACCGATCGAGCAATTGGAAAAGGGGCTTCGGCCCCTTTTTCCTTTGAGCTGCGCCACAAAGCAAAAAGCTCCCCGAAGGGAGCTTTTTGTCTGGTTGCGCTGAAAAGATCAGGCAGCCATCTTGCGGCGAGCCGTGAAGGCGATGCCGACCAGGCCCAGGCCCATCAGGGCATAGGTGGAGGGCTCAGGGACGGAGCCCACGTTCACCGACTTCACCATCGTGGCCACGAAAGCCATGGCGGCAGGGTCCACGCCGTTGTCGGTCAGGAAGGTGTTGAACGCGTCAGACAGCACGAAGTTGCTGGCAGACAGGCCCAGACGGCGGCTGATGGTCGACGAAGTGACGCTGTTCAGTTCTTGGGCGCCAAAGACGTCGTTACCGGAAACGACACCGCCGAAGTTGCCCACAGCGGTTGTGGCGGTCAGCAGGGACTGGTTGGTCAGATTCAGCAGCAGGCCGGCGCTGATGTCGCCGTACAGGCTGTTCGTGGCGGCGTCATAGGTGAAGTTCGTCAGCTTGACGGTGGTCAGGCCCTTCTTGATGGCCATGCCCGAGGTGTCGCTGAAGTCGATCGAGACGGGGCCGGGGTTGCCGGTCAGGTTCACGCCTTGAACCGGGTCGGTCAGCACGCCAGTGGTGGCGTTGTAGGTCGACGAACCCACGGCGCTCACGGTGTAACCGTTGGCCGTCAGGTAGCTCGTGTCCAGCGTGACGCTGGCCGTGGTGGCGACGAAGGGTTGGCTCGTGGCGGCGGAGGCAGCGGTGGCGGCAACAGCCAGGAACGACATACTGAACTGCTTGAAAAACTTCATGTTCACGTCCTTGTTTCGGTTGAGAAGGGGCGCTGCTTTTGTCGCCCTCTAGAAGAGGCCTGTGTGGACCATGGACGTGATCTTGAACGTTGTTTCGCGATTAACGCATAGGGTTCCCGCGAGGTCCCCCCGAAACTGGGGGGCGTTAGCCACCCCAGGTGTTGCTTTCTGTAAGGACCGCCATCAGGGGTATGTCATGAGGTTCAGGCTGCAAGTCTGCCTGGGCCAGCCGGCTTGACTCCCAGGCCACGCCGAGCGCGGTCACCTCCGGGTGGGCGGCCATGAATCGGTCAAAGTAACCCCCTCCATAACCCAGCCGCCAGCCCTCCTGGGTGAAGCCGACACAAGGCACCAGCACCACGTCCGGCACCACCGGCGCGCCTTCCGGGCAGGGGATGCCGTGGTCGTCCAGGCTGGCAGGGGGCTGCCCGTTCCAGAGCCGGAAATGCATCTGCGGCGGGCTTTTTTGGGCGCAAGGCAAGGCCAATCGGCACGCCAAGGTCTCCTGGGCCGCCGCAGCCACGTCCATTGGGTTAAATTCACCCTGCATAGGCCAGTACAAGCCCAGACAGTCCGGCTCCAGTTCAGCCAGGATGGCCATCACGCGTTCATGCAGCGCGGCTTGCGCTTCCTGGGCCTGTGGCGTGGTGATCCATGCCTTGCGGGCCTCGAGCAGGTGCTTGCGCCAGTCCGCTCGGGCGCGGGGAGGGTTGTTCATGGCCATAACAAAAGGTTACTCAATTGCGAATCACGTACAAGTATGCGTCCTGGGGCGCGACCGCCCTGTCAGCCCTGACGCTGGTGGCGGGGGTGATGGTGGCGCCCGCGTCGCGCGCCGCGGCCGATGACAGCACCGTGCAGGAGGCCAGGGAGGCCTTGCGCGTGCGGGACAAGGCGCGCCTGCTGGCCGCGCGCGATGCGCTGATCGCGGCCCAGCACCCTTTGGCCCCCTGGGCAGGTTATTGGTACTTCCAGGTGCGCCTGATGGAGGCCGGCCCCACCGAGGTGGACGAATTCCTGGCTCGCTGGCCGGACAGCTATGTGGCCGACCGGGCCCGCAACGACTGGCTGCTGGAGTTGGGGCACCGCCGCGACTGGCGCACCTTCTTGCGCATCCAGCCCACCTTCCGCATGAACGACGACCGCGAGGCCAGCTGCCTGGGGGTGCTGGCGCGCCAGCAGACCAACACGCCCATGGAAGCCCCGGGTGACTGGCGCGAGCAGGCCAGGCAGTTCTGGTGGAACCAGAAGGACGCAGACTTCGGCTGTGACGCCATGGCCCAGGCGCTGCTGAGCAGCCGCGTGCTGGAGCCCGCCGACGTGTGGCGCAAACTGCGCCTGGCCATCGAGGCCGACAAGCCCCGTGCCGTCCAGCAAAGCGCCAAGCTGCTGGGTGACGCCGTGTCGCAGGCCGTGGCCAAGCTGATGGGGCAACCGCAGACCCTGCTGATGCCGCAGGCGCGCTCGGCCGCCTTGAGCGGGGCCGGCGACGACCGGCACCATGCGCCTGGCTCGTCCATCGGCCCTGACTCACGGGGCAAGCACAAGGGCAAAGCCAAACGCAAGGGCAAGGCCAAACCGGATCTGACACCCATGCCCCTGGCCGTGCCGGCCGAGGCCGAAGGGCCGTTGACGCTGCTGGCCTTCATCCGCTGGGCAGGCATGGACCCGGTCGCCGCCGCAGCGGCCATCGAGGAGCCCGCCAACCGCAGCCGCTGGCGCTGGAATGCCGAAGAAACCGCCTGGGCCTGGGCGCAACTGGGCCGGGCTGCGGCCTGGCGCCTGTCACCCGATGCGCCCGCTTATTTCGAGCGGGCCCTGACAGACCGCGCGCTGGCGGCCGGCACCGGCGAGTTGCGTCAGGGCGGATCGCGCCTGGCCACGGCCTGGTCGTCCGAGACCCTGGCCTGGATGGCACGCGCCGGCCTCAGGTCGGCATCGGCTGGCCAGGCCGAGCGTTGGGCCCTGGTCGAGCAGGCCGTGGACGCCATGGCGCCGGATCAACAGCAGGATGCCGCCTGGGTGTACTGGAAGGCCAAGGCCTTGCAGGGCCGTGCTCGCAGCGCTGGCGGGCCGGCGGGCGATGCGCTCAAACAGCAGGCCCGTGAGCTGCTCACACGCGTGGCCAGCCCGGTGACCTTTTATGGCCAGCTGGCCGCGCAGGACCTGCATGGCACGTCGGCGCGCGCACCAGCCAAGCCGGCTGCGGTGACCGAGGCCGAACTGGCCGAAGCGCGCGCCATGCCGGGCATCGATCGGGCGCTGCGCATGCTGGAGCTGGGCTGGCGCGGTGAGGCCCTGCGTGAGTGGAATTTCACCTTGTCGTACGGCAAGGTCGGGGGCCTGAGCGACCGGGAGTTGCTGGCGGTGTCCGAGGAGGCTTGTCGGCGCGAGATCTGGGACCGCTGCATCAATTCCAGCGAACGCACGCGCCAGGAGATCAACCTGGAGCAGCGTTACCCCATGCCCTTCAAGCAGGACGTGCTGTCCGCCGCGCGGGAGGTTGGGCTTGATCCTGCCTATATGTATGGGCTGATCCGGCAGGAGTCCCGCTTCCAGCAGGCGGCCAAGTCGAGCGTGGGGGCGTCCGGGCTGATGCAGGTCATGCCGGCCACCGCGGCCTGGACGGCACGCAAGCTGTCCATCGACTACCACCCCGACAACATCACGGACCGCAGCACCAACCTGCGCATCGGCGCGGGCTACCTGAAGCTGGTGCTGGACGACTTCCAGGGGGCGCAGGCGCTGGCGGCGGCAGCCTACAACGCCGGGCCCTCCCGGCCGCGCCGCTGGCGTGACGGGCCGCGCATCGACGCAGCAGCCTGGGTCGAGAACATCCCCTTCAACGAAACGCGTGACTACGTCAAGAAGGTGCTGTCCAACGCCACGGTGTATGCCCACCTGATCCACGGCAAGGCCCTGTCGGTGCGCAGCCGCCTGGGGGCCACGGTCGGCCCTCGTGCCGACACGGCGCCGCCAAGCGAGGATGATCTGCCCTGACCGGGCTTACCGCGCGGGCAGGCGCAGGCGCGGGGTCCAGGCAGCTGGTTTCGTGCCCGCCAAAGCGGCCTGGGTGGCGCCACCCGTGCCCATCGGGGCGAGCGAGAAGTTCAGGTTGGACAGGTTGCTGTCGAGCGTGACCTCGGTGGGTGCGTTGCTCATCAGCGGGTAGACGCCGCAAGGCTCGCCCGCGTCGCAGATGAACCCGTTCCAGTCCAGATCGCCGCCCGCGAGCAGGTAAGCCTTCTTGCCTCTGGGGCCCTTGAGCTGCCAGTTGTAGCGGCCACCCTGTGCGGTGACCAGAACTTCGTCAATCACTTCTTCCGTGATGCTGTCAATGGCCAGCACGTAGACGGCGCCGTAGTCTGCGCTGCGTGCACCGGTGCTGCCTCCTGCCTGCTTCACAACCGTGACCTGAACGGTCAGGGTGTCACTGCTGGTCTGGATGTTCAGGCTCAAGAACGCCGTGCCGGTGGGGAGGCGCGTGCGGTCGACGTTGATGGTGTAGCTGCCCAGGCCGGTCTGCACATCCACGCTGGTGCGGGTGAAGGTGAGCGCGGGCGACGAGGACGTGATCTGTTTCACCACGTCGCTGGTCTTGGCCGTGGCGTTCAGCGCCAGGCTCATGCTGGTGCGCTGTGCGCCAAAGTCCAGTGCAAACGGGGTGGCGACGATCCGGCCTTGCGGTGCGGGGCCGGGGTTCTGGGCTTCAGCCAGGGCCACGTCAACGGCCTTGCGGGCGTTGATCAGGCCATAGCCGGTTGCGCTGTCAAAGCCGGGGCCGCCGATGTCGTCGGTGAGCTTGCCCGCACTGAGCCAGGCATCGAACAACTCGGGTGTCAGCCCGGGGTAGGCGTATTTCATCAGCGCCACGACCCCGGCGACATGCGGCGTGGCCATGGAGGTGCCTTGCATGTAGGCGAAGCCCGGCTGGCGCTTGCCTTCGGGCGAGAAAATCGCCACCGTGCTGTCGACCATGTCACCTTGTGGTTCGCCGGTGGTGGAGCGGGACATATCGCCGCCGGGGGCCGCCACGCGCAACTCCGGTCCGGACTGCGAGTAGTTGGCTTGCCTGGCCTGGGCATCCAGTGCACCCACGGCGACCACGCCCGGGCAGTTGGCCGGCGCCGCAACAGGCACGGCCACGCCATCGTTGTTGCGCGCGTCATTGCCGGCGGCCACCACGACGATCACACCGGCCTGCCGGACCTGCTGGATGATGTCCACATAAGAGGGGGGGCAGGCTTGGGAGCTGCCCAGGCTCATGTTGATCACATCTGCTTTGCGCGGGGGGAACAACTTGCTTCGATTAGGCAGGCCGGCGGCATACAGCATGGCGTTGAGGATGTCGTAGTCATCCGCGCCGGTGGGGCGGCGTTGGTCGAAAACGCGCAGCGGCATCAGCCTGGCCATGGGGGCGATGCCGGCGGCGCCATAGCCGTCAAAGGTGCGTGCGGCGATGGTGCCGGCCACGTGCGAGCCGTGGAAGTGAGGATCACCGGCTGCCGTGGGCAGGTCAAGGTCGTCCGGGTTGCTGGAGTCCGCCTCGCCAGCATTGCGCGTATTGAGCGAGACAAAGGTGCGGCCGCCCTCGATCTGGGGCGCCAGGTCGGGGTGGTCCACCATGATGCCGGAGTCGATCACGGCCACCAGCGGGCGGCGCGTGGGTTGGGTGGGCAGGTTCACCAGGCGGTCCATGGCGGCCGGCAGGTTGATCTGTTCGTAGTGCCAGCGCTGCTTGGGGTAGATGGGGTCATTGGGCGGGAAGTTGCCCACGTCGGCCACCATCTGGCTGAGTTGCACGCGGTGGTTGAGGCTCACGAACTTGTACTGCCCGGTGGCCATCAGGGCCTTGGCATACGAGACGGTGTCCAGGGCCTGGGCCAGGCTCTCGCTTCGCTGGGCAGGTCGGCTGGCCTGTTGTGCCAGCGCCGATGCGCGTTTGAAGCTGGTGTAGCTGGCCAGTTGCGACAGGCCTTTGAGGCGCGCCTGCGCCGTGTCGGGCAAAGTCAGCAGGTTGGGCGCACCGCGGGGCACGCTCAGCTGGCTCAAACCGGCTTCCCGGTGGAACTCCAGCATGGACTTGACGCCTTGCGCCTGTTTGGGGCTGCCACTGGTGCTGGCGACACTGCTGCTGCGGTTCGCCACCACGTTGCTGTCCAGCGGCTGGGCGATGACCTGGCCCGCCACGATGGCGCCCTCGGCACTGGTGGCGTTGGGGCAGCTGCTGACGCTGTCTGGGGAGCCAACGCGCAGGTTGTAGATGGAGGCCCCACCGTGGGCGTACACCGCGATGTAGTAGCGGCCGGCCTTGGCGATGCGCACGCACTCGGTGTTGCCGGTGCCGGCTGACAGGCCCACGACCTTGGGGCTGTCGTCCAGAACGGCCAGATCAAGGTCGTTGACGCCAGGATCGGCCGCAAACTGGAGTTCGACCGTCTGGTTGGCCTGCAGGTCGACCACAAAGACGTCGTATTGATCTCCTGCCGTCTTGTTGGGGCCGTCCGGGCCCGAGCCAGGTTCATTGACCGTGCCCACCAGATTGACGGGGGTGGTCAGGGCTTGCGCCACGTCGAAGTCGTCGTTGTTGTGGCGGCTGGCCTGGTTGGGGTCGTTGGTGTCCGAGTCCACCGCGGCGGTCTCAACCAGCGACAAGGTGCCCGACATCGTCACGACGTCGCTGCCGCCATCCTTGTCCGATGCCCGGGCGTCAGGCTGGCCGCCGCCGCCTCCGCCACAGGCGGACAAGATCAAGATCAGTGTCAGCGCGGCTGCACGCGCGCACGGCCGCAGCCCGAAATATGTCGGCATGTCCAATCCCTGTTGGTATGTGTACTGGGCCTCTCTGTGGAGGCTCGCGCAGCATACAAACAGATTGGTGAAAACGCCATGTCAGGCGTGCGCATGCCCACTTATTGGGGGGGCGTACAGCCAAATAAAAACCCCGGACGTGGCCAAAAGACCATGTCCGGGGTTTCGGGGATCAGGATGGATCAGGCCGCGACCAGCAGGGCCGAGGTGTCAAAAACGCTGCTCATCGGGGGCAGGTTCATGATCATGGGCTGCGGTGCGTTCTTCGAGACCTTGGCGGGCTTGACGTTGGGGTCGTTCTGGGCGACTTCGGCCTTGTCCCAATTGCCCACGGATTCCTTGCCCGACACGGCGATGGAATAGAACACACGGAAGGCGACCTTGCGCTCCGACCAGAAGTCGGCGGCGTCACGGAAGGCGTCCAGCAGCTGTTCGCGGGTTTCGCGGTCGCACTTGTTGCCGTCGGGGATGAGTTCGAGCACCACGACGAAGCCCGGCTGCGGGCCCGACTTGTGAACCAGGTCGGTCATGCAGTCGTACAGGGCGTCCAGGTTCTTGCCGAAGTGGTCCGGGAACAGGAAGTCGCGGGCAATGATGTCCAGCACGTCCTGCTTGTTCTGAGCGGGGCTCAGATTGGTGTAGAGGAAGTGCTGGCCAGCGGCATTGGCGGCCTGTTGCAAGTCTTCCGGGCGGAAAGCGCGGATGGATTGAACGATGTTGGGTCGAACGGATTGCAACAACATGATCGCTTGTGGCCCGGGGTGCATGCAGGAGTGCTTCATGTCCTTACGAGCAAAAGTTGAAGGTCTAAGAAAAGAACGGAAAAACGGATGCGATGACGGCTTGAAGGGCTTCAACGCCGGGGATCAATCAACTGAAAGCTCTGATAGTGATCCGCAGTGTAGAAACAAGTTTCAGGTTGTCGAACTTCTTTACCTCCGCAAACGATGCGCCGCGCGCCGCGGTCACCTTCGCCTGGGGTCGGAACGGTGTACTCGTGATAGAAACCGCGTGGCCGACGGGGCAGGATGCGCTCTCGGTTGCCGAACACCACACCGTCCTTGGCATAACGAAACGGACCGCCCGAGAAAATACGGCGGTGGACGTCTTGTGCTTGCGCAGGAAGGGCCGACAAGGCCACCGATTCGGCGGTGGTGCCTGTCTCTTGTGGTGCATGGCGACGAGCAAGGGCTTCAGAGGGAAGCCACGCAGTCACACAAATCAGGGCGAGACCAGTCAGGAAAGCGGCAGGCCACGAGCGGGTGGTTCTGGCTACCGCAGCGGGTGCCGCAGGTGTCAAGCCACAACCGCCTGACGAGGATTCCCTATTGACTGTGCGGGGCACCATGATGCTGTGTTTCCAGCCTTGATCTGTCAGCAATGCAGCTCTTCGTTAAAGACGTGACTGTATAGAAAAGCGTCAAAAAGCTCAAGGCCCCAGCTACCGTAAAACGGGTAGCCGGGGCCTTTGCGTAGGGGGTTGACAGATTGTGATATAAGCCGTGTGCTTTAACGCACGGCGTTGGCGTCGGCCACGGTCATGGCGGTCATGTTCACGATGCGGCGCACGGTGGCCGAGGGGGTCAGGATGGTCACCGGCTTGGCCGCGCCCAGCAGAACCGGCCCCAGGGCGATGTTGTTGCCCGCTGCGACCTTGAGCAGGTTGTAGGCGATGTTGGCCGCGTCGATGTTCGGGCAGACCAGCAGGTTGGCCTCGCCGCTCAGGGTGCTGCGGGGCATCAATTGCTGGCGGTAGGCGGCGTCCAGCGCGGTGTCGCCGTGCATTTCGCCGTCGATCTCCAGCCAGGGTGCCTGCTCCTGGATCAGGGCCAGGGCGGCACGCATCTTCAAGGCCGAGGGCTGGTTGCTCGATCCGAAATTCGAGTGCGACAGCAGGGCAGCCTTGGGTCGCTGGCCGAAGCGCATCATTTCCTCGGCGGCCATGATGGTGATCTCGGCGAGCTGCTCGGCCGTCGGGTCGTAGTTGATGTGGGTGTCAAGCAGGTTGACGGTGCGGCCTGGCAGGATCAGGCCGGTCATGGCCGCGTAGGTCTTGACGCCGGCGCGCTTGCCGATGACCTGGTCGATGTAGTGCAGGTGCAGGGCTGTGGAGCCCCAGGTGCCGCAGATCAGGCCGTCGACCTCGCCCTTGTGCAGCAGCATCGAGCCGATCAGCGTCAGGCGGCGGCGCATCTCGATCTTGGCCATCTGCTCGGTCACGCCCTTGCGTTCGGCCAGGCGGTGGTAGCTTTGCCAGTAATCGCGGTGACGCGGGTCGTTTTCGGTGCTGACGATGTCGAAGTCGCGGCCGGGCTTGAGGCGCAGGCCGAAACGCGCCAGGCGCTGCTCGATCACGGCGGGGCGACCGATCAGCGTGGGGCGGGCGATGTTCTCGTCCACCACGATCTGCGCGGCGCGCATCACGCCTTCGTTCTCGCCCTCGGCGTAGCAGATGCGCTTGTTCTTGGCGCGCTTGGCCACGCTGAAGATGGGCTTCATCGTGTGGCCCGAGGCATAGACGAAGCTCTGCAGCTTTTCGCCATACGCAACAAAGTCCTTCACGGGCCGGGAGGCCACACCCGAGTCGGCCGCGGCCTTGGCCACGGCCGGCGCGATCTTCATCATCAGGCGCGGGTCGAAAGGCTTGGGAATGAGGTATTCAGGGCCGAAGCTCAAGGACTCACCGGCATAGGCGGCGGCCACGACCTCGTTCTGCTCGGCCTGGGCCAGCTCGGCAATGGCGTGCACGGCCGCGATTTCCATCTCGTCGGTGATGGTGGTCGCACCCGAATCAAGGGCGCCCCGGAAGATGTAGGGGAAGCACAGGACGTTGTTGACCTGGTTGGGGAAGTCCGAGCGGCCGGTGGCCATGATGGCGTCGTCGCGCACGGCCTTGACCTCGTCGGGCAGGATTTCGGGCGTGGGGTTGGCCAGGGCGAAGATGATGGGGTTGGCGGCCATCTTGGCCACCATGTCCTTCTTGAGCACGCCACCAGCGCTCAGGCCCAGAAAGATGTCGGCGCCTTCGATGGCCTCGCTGAGCTTGCGCTGTTCGGTCTTTTGCGCAAAGGCGGCCTTGTCGGGGTCCATCAGTTCGACGCGGCCTTCGTAGACCAGGCCGGCCAGGTCGGTCACCCAGATGTTCTCGCGTGGCACACCCAGCTTGACCAGCAATTGCAGGCAGGCCAGGGCGGCGGCGCCGGCACCGGAGGTCACCAGCTTGGCGGTCTTGATGTCCTTGCCCACAACCTTGAGGGCGTTCAGGAGGGCGGCGCCCACCACGATGGCCGTGCCGTGCTGGTCGTCATGGAAGACGGGGATCTTCATGCGCTCGCGCAGCTTGCGCTCGACGTAGAAGCAGTCCGGGGCCTTGATGTCTTCCAGGTTGATGCCGCCGAAGGTGGGCTCCAGCGATGCGATGATCTCGACCAGCTTTTCGGGGTCCTTCTCGTTGATCTCGATGTCGAACACATCGATGTCGGAGAACTTCTTGAACAGGACGGCCTTGCCTTCCATCACGGGCTTGGCCGCCAGGGGACCGATGTCGCCCAGGCCGAGCACGGCGGTGCCGTTGGTGATCACGGCCACGAGGTTGCCGCGGCTGGTGTACTTGAAGGCGGCGGCCGGGTTCTCGACGATTTCCTCGCAGGGGGCGGCGACACCGGGGGAGTAGGCCAGGGCGAGGTCGCGCTGGTTGGTGAGCTGTTTGGTGGCCGAGATGGCGACCTTGCCGGGGGTGGGCAGCTCGTGGTACTCAAGCGCGGCCTTCTTCAGCTCGGCGCGTTTTTCTTCTGGGGTGGTCATCGAGGGGGGCCTTTCGCGGGCGGGGCCCGTCATTGGGGCCCGCCAGACCTCGCATTGTAGGAAGTTGTGCAGGGCTTGCCGTGTGGAAGGCCGCAATGGGTGTGCAGACGAGCCACTTTGCGAGCCGGTTTGGGCGCGACAATGGCGCCATGAGCCTGGGCGAATTTGATCTCATCGACACCTTTTTCCGACGCCCGCCGGGCGTGGGGCCGCATCGGTCCGTGGTCGGCAACGGCGATGACTGTGCCGTCATTGCACCCGCAGCGGGCATGCAACTGGCCATTTCCACCGACACCCTGGTGGAAGGGCGCCACTTCCTGTCCACCGTCAGCCCGGCGCGGCTGGGCCACAAGGCCCTGGCCGTCAACCTGTCGGATCTGGCCGCGTGCGGCGCCGAGCCTCTGGCCTTCACTCTGGCTTTGACCTTGCCGCGTGTGGATGAGGCCTGGCTCCAAGGCTTTGCCAAAGGCCTGTTCGATCTGGCGGACGAGCACAACTGCGAACTCATCGGCGGCGACACCACCGCCGGCCCGCTCGCCATCGGTATCACGGTCATGGGCGAGGTGCCGGTGGGGCAGGCCTTGTTGCGCAGCGGCGCCCGCGCCGACGACGACATCTGGGTCAGCGGGTTTCCCGGCCTGGCCCGGTTGGCGCTGGAGGCCTTTCGCGGCACCCTGCACCCCACCCTGAGTGCCGAGGCCTTTGAGGTGACCCGCCTGGCCATGGAGCGCCCCGATCCGCGCGTGGCACTCGGCGTGGGCTTGCGCGGCGTGGCCAGCGCGGCCATCGATGTGTCGGATGGGTTGCTGGGTGACCTGGGGCACGTGCTGCGCCGCAGCCGCGTGGGCGCCTCCTTGTGCCTGGACGCCTTGCCGGTCAGCCCCTGGCTGGCCGATCGCACGGAGGAGGTGCAGCGCGATTGCATCCTGGCGGGTGGTGATGACTACGAGCTGGTGTTCACGGCGCCACCTGCGCAGCGCGCGCGCGTGCTGGCCTTGGGCGCCAGCCTGGGCCTGGTGCTCAGCCGCATCGGCCGCATCGAGGCGGAGGCCGGCTTGCGCTTGTGGCATGGCGAGCTCGACCCCTGGCCAGAAGACCCGGCCAGGCAGGCCGTGCCCAACCGCTGGACCTCGTTTGACCATTTCAGGGGCGCGCCATGAGCGAAGCCCCTCGTCGCGCGACCGTGGGGCTCTTGCTCAGCCACCCCGCGCATTTCATCGCCTTTGGCGCCGGCAGTGGGCTGAGCCCCAAGGCTCCTGGCACGGTGGGCACCTTGTGGGGCTGGGTGAGCTTTCTGGCCATCCAGCATGTGGTGGGCACGGGCCTGCATGCCGACCTGATCTGGGCCGCGATCCTGACCGTAGGCTGGCTGGTGGGGTGCTGGGCCTGCACGCATACCGCGCGCAGCCTGCGCGTGGCGGACCCCGGCTCGGTTGTGTGGGACGAGGTCTGGGCCTTCTGGTTGATGCTCTGGCTGATCAGCCCGGTGGACTGGCGCGGCCAGTTGCTGGCCTTCATCACCTTCCGCTTTTTCGACGCGGCCAAACCCGGCCCGGTAGGCTGGGCCGACCAACTGTTCAAACTCAAGCCAGGCCAGTCCATCGGCTGGGCCCAAGGCCTGGGCATCATGTTCGATGACCTGGTGGCGGCCTTGTGCGCCTTGCTGGTGCTGGCATTGGCCGTGGCCGTGCGCCAGGGCGGTGTCAGCGCGGGGCTGATGGGCTGATGACGGGCTGAGCTGCCCCGCTGGATCTTCGAGGCTTCACATGGACACGATCAACTTGCTGCCCCCTATCCAGGCTTTGTCCGAGCGTTTGCTGGCGCGCGGCTGGCAACTGGCGACGGCCGAGTCGTGTACGGGTGGCTTGATCGCCGCGGCGTGCACCGAGCTGTCAGGCTCCAGTGCCTGGTTTGATCGGGGCCTTGTGACCTACAGCAACCAGGCCAAGACGGACTTGCTGGGCGTGAGCGAGGCCATGCTGGCCACCCATGGCGCGGTCAGCGAAGCCGTGGCCCGGGCCATGGCCGAAGGCGCCTTGCAACGCGCGGGTGTGGACATCTCGGTGGCCGTGACCGGTATTGCGGGGCCCACAGGGGGCTCGGTGGACAAGCCGGTGGGCACCGTATGGCTGGCTTGGGCGGTGCGCGGCGAGCCGAGTACCGCGCGTTGCTGCCTGTTCAAGGGCGACCGCGCCGCGGTGCGGTCGCAGACCTGTGAGATGGCCTTGGCAGGCTTGATGGACAGATTGGCTTGAGCGCCTGAGGTCTTCGCGAGAAGACCCTCATTGAGGCGGCGGCCCGGGCATCATCCGCGGCCCCATCATCCTCTCCAGCGCCACATCGATCACCAGGCTGCACACGCTGTAGAGCACCGAGCCCAGCAGCGCGTGCCAGAAGCCCTGCACGTGAAAGCCATCCAGCAGCCCCGAGGCCATCTGGAAGGTCAGGGCATTGATCACGAACAGGAACAGACCCATGCTCAGCACCGTCACCGGCAGGGTCAGCAGGATCAGCAGGGGGCGCACGAAGGCGTTGAGCAGCCCGATGACGAAGGCCGCCCACAGGGCAGCGCCAAAGCTCCGGACCTGGATGCCGGGGTCCAGCTGCGTCAGCAAAACCAGGGCACAGGCCAGCAACAGCCAACGAATGATCAGTTTCATGCGTCTAGCTTAGCGCAGAGCCCTTCAGAACGCCCCCAAGTCAGCCGATATTCCCCAGACTTTGCCCCTCGTCAGCGAGGGTGTCATATCCTGTCGAAGACGGTACCTGCCAGCCTGGTGCCGTGCACATTTCACGGCTTGTAGCCCGAAGGTTGTATTGGATGCGTGAGTTGTTGGAGCGCTTCATCATCAGTTCCACCCCGGCCTGGCGGGTGTTGCTGGCGGTGTTCGCCTCGACCCCGTTTTTCCTGATCGAGCTGGCCGCGCATGGCGTGGCCCTGGGCACCCCCGAGATGCGCTCGGCCCTGAACCCCACCGCCATGTGGCTGTTCCAGGGCGAGCTGGTGCTTGCCAGCGGCATCAATGTGCTGGCGGCCTTGTGGCTGTGGCCCAGGCGCCATCTGCCAGACGCTGTCCCTCGGGCCACCTTGCTGGTGTGCCTGGCCATTGGAGGCACCTACACCACCGTGACCGTGCTGGCGGGTACGTTCACCGCCGCGACCAACCTGGTGCTGCTGGGCGTGCTGGCCATCGGCCTGCTGCTGTTCGAGCGCCAGCCCATGTTCATCTGCTACGGGGTGGCCGTGTTCATGATGTCGGCCTATGACCTGGGCGTGATCCTGGGTGTCTGGCCATATGCGCCCGCTTTGACCAGCAAGGTGATGCAGGGACGCGACCCCGTCTGGTGGTTCAGCTTCTGGCGTCAGTTCGTGCTGATTGCCGGCAGTGTCGTGTTGCTGGGGCTCTTGCTCATCTTGTTCGAGCGGCTGGACCAGTTGCACGCCAAGCTGCGCCGCCTGTCCTACACCGACGGCCTGACGGGCCTGGCCAATCGCCGTCGCGCCATGGAGGTGTTGCACACCGAGGCCGCGCGGCAGGCCCGCACCGGGCAGGTCATGTCGGTGGTGCTGATCGACGCGGATCACTTCAAGCAGGTCAATGACCAGCATGGCCATGACATGGGCGACAAAGTCCTGCGCACCTTGGGGCGCCTGCTCATGTCCTGCGTGCGCAGCCCGACCGATGTGGCCTGCAGGCTGGGAGGCGAAGAGTTTGCACTCATCCTGCCCGACACCCGTCGCGAGCAGGTCGAGGCCATCTGCGCCCGCCTGCGTGAGCAACTGGCCCGGCAGACTTTTGGCGAAGGCGAGGCCACGTTCAAGGTCACCCTCAGCATGGGCGTGGTCGAAAGCAACGGGCAGGATGTCGAGCAACTGCTCAAGCTGGCCGACGATCAGCTCTACCTGGCCAAGTCGTCCGGTCGCGACCGTGTGTGCGTGGCCAAGCTGGCAATGGGGGTGTCATGAACGCCACCCTCAGGCACTGGTTGCAACGGCTGGAAGCCCGCATCGTCGACAGGCAGGACAGCACCAGTTGCCTGTTGCTGGTCGAGGTGACCCTGCCCATCTTGCTGCTCCTGTTCGGGTTGCAGTTGATCGGCGTTCGCGACGAGGAGGTGCGCGCGCTGTACAACCCGAACTGGTTGCTGCCCTCGTTGTGGTTTCAAGGCGGGCTGGTGATCTGGCTGATGGGCATGGGTGTCCTGGCATGGCAGCGCCGTCGCATCCCGGACCGCATGCCCAGGCTGGTGCAGATGACAGCGGTGCCGGCCGTGCTGGGCGTCGTCGTGCTGGCGCTGGGCTATGGTCTCAAGGACACCCCCATGGCCATGGTGATGCTGGCGCAGTTCGTGTTTACGCGTGCGCTGTTTTCCTTGCGCCAACTGCGCTGGGCCTTCTTGTTGAGCCTGGCCGCCATGGTGCTGGATGAGGTCTGCACCTCGCTCCAGGTCATGCCCTATGCCCCGCTGCTGGTGATGCCGGTCTACTCGGGCGGGGCGCTGCATCCCTGGTGGGCCTTGTGGGCGCGTGTGGTTTTCACGGCCGTCAGCCTGCCTTTGTCCGGCGTGATGTTCTTCCTGGCGGCCACCTTGCACCGCCATCGCCGTGAACTCGAAACCCTGGTGCGCACCGACATGCTCACCGGCCTGGCCAACCGCCGCGAGTTCATGACCCGGCTGGAGCGCGAGGCCCATCGCCAGGCCCGCAGCGGCCGCCCGCTGTCCGTCGTGCTCTTCGACGTGGACCATTTCAAGCGCGTCAACGACACCTGGGGGCACCCCATTGGCGACGAAGTCCTGGCCAAGGTGGGGGAGATACTGCGTTTCCATACCCGCGAGCAGGTGGATACTGCAGCCCGTTACGGCGGCGAAGAATTCGTCCTGCTGTTGCCAGAAACAGATCTAACAGGGGCCCAGCATGTGGCGGAGAAAATTTCAGCCCGCTTGCGCGAGCATGCATTTGCCGTTGACGGGCAGACCTTCACGGTCACGCAAAGCGTGGGCATTGCCCAGGTTGTGGAGGGTGACACCGGCTGGGCACTCAAGGTGGCCGACCGCAACCTCTACCAGGCCAAGCGGGCCGGGCGCGACCGCATCGTGGCCTCGATGGCCTTTGCCGAAGAGATGGGACACGCCTGACGGCCCGCAAACCGGCGCGCACCCATGAAACTCAAGACCGTTTCGCGCTGGTTCTTCCTGATGGTGGTGATGGCCTTGCTGGCCAACTTCGTCTTCCTGATGTTGATCCGGCAAGCCTACCTGTCGGCCGAGCAGGCCGTGCAGCGCCGCACCGATACGATGAAGCTGGTCTCTGGCCTGCAGCACGAAACCGCCTTGCTGCGGCGCCTGGTGAGCGCCTACACGGCCACCGCGGACCCACGTTACCTGCTTTACTACTACGACGTGCTGGCCATCCGCGAAGGCAGCAAACCACCCCCCACGCTGGACAACAACGGGCTGTACTGGGAAGACGTGATCGCCGGGCGTCGCCCGCACAAGCTGCCCACGGGCCAGAAGGGCGTGCCCCTGATCCAGCGCATGCAGGCGCTGGACATCAGCGAGGACGAGCTGCAAGGCCTGCGCCGGGTGCTCGACGCCAGCGAGCGCCTCAAGAAAACCGAGCAGATTGCCTTTGCCGCCACGCAAGGCCTGTATGACCGAGTCCACCAGACCTATGTCTCTGACGGCGAGCCCGATCTGAAGTTCGCGGGCGAGCTGGTTCATTCTCCCAACTACGAAGCCCAGTCTGCCGACCTGGCCCGCGCCGTGGCCAACCTCAGCCTGGCCACCGATGCCCGCACGGCCGCCGCGCGTGTGCAGGCGGCCACACAGCTTGAGCGCTACATCATCATGACACTCGGGGTGGACCTGGCCTTGCTGCCCGCCTTGCTGCTGGGCCTGTACGCCATGCAAAGCCGCCTGCTGCAACCCATCACGCGGCTCGACCAGGTGGCCCACCAGCTGGCCCGCGGCAATTACGACGCCCGCGCCGGTGGTCGCCAGAAGTGGGCCGAAGAGCTCGACACCCTGGCCACCACGCTCAACACCATGGCGCATGCCGTGCAGGACGACATCAGCCAGCGTGCCCGCGTGCAGGCCCAGTTGCGTGAGGCTCGCGACCAGGCCGAGGCTGCCACGCGGGCCAAGTCCATGTTCCTGGCCAACATGAGCCACGAGATCCGCACGCCCATGAACGCCATCCTGGGCATGAGCCACCTGGCCCTGCAAACCTCGCTGGACGAGCAGCAGCGCGACTACCTCAATAAGGTGCAATCGGCCTCCACCATCTTGCTGGGCGTGATCAACGACATCCTGGACTTCTCCAAGATCGAAGCCGGCAAACTGGAGCTGGAGTCCGCCCCCTTCTGCATTGAAGACGTGGTCGGCAACGCCATGAGCCTGCTGCGCCAGCGCGCACAGGAAAAGGACATCGAACTGCTGTGTGCTTTTGAGGACCCCACCTTGCTGGCCGATGCGGGCACCGTGTACGGCGACGCCTTGCGCCTGGGCCAGGTGCTCACCAACCTCATCTCCAACGCCGTCAAGTTCACGCACTTCGGGCACGTCAAGCTCACGGTGGGCCTGATCAGCCGCGTGGGCGAGCGCCTCATGCTGCGCTTTGAAGTGCGCGACACCGGCATCGGCATGAGCGAGTCGCAAGTGGACCGCCTCTTCCTGGAGTTCACGCAGGCCGATGGCTCCACCACACGCAAATACGGTGGCACCGGCCTGGGCCTGAGCATCAGCAAACGCCTGGCGCGCCTGATGGGCGGCGACATCGTCGTGGCCAGCAAGCTGGGCGGTGGCTCCTGCTTCACCTTCACCGTGCCCTTGCGTGTGGCCGAAGCCAGCGGCCTGCAGACCTTGCCCCGCAACGTGGATGGCATGCGCGTGCTGGTGGTCGACGACCAGAGCGAAACCTGCCAGACGCTCAGCGGCTTGTTGGGCGCCATGGGGGTGGGCCAGTCAGACGGGGGCCTGATCAGCGCGGTGTCTACCGGCGACGATGCGGTTCGCGCGGTTCAGCAGGCCGTCAACGCATCCCAGCCCTATGACCTCGTGCTGCTGGACTGGGTGATGCCCGGCTTGAGCGGCGCCGACACGCTGGCCCGCCTGCGCGAGATCCAGCCCGACGGCATGGTGGTGGTGACATCGGCTTATGGCTCCGACAACCTGCGCGCCGAGGCCATGAAGGGAGGCGCCCATACCTTCCTGACCAAACCCATCCTGCCCGAAGCCCTGAGGACCTTGTTGCACCGGCTCAAGGGCAGTGGTGCCGCGGTGCCGGCCCAGGTCAACACCTCGGAAGACGTGGTCCAGCTCGATGGCCTGCGCCTGCTGCTGGTGGAAGACAACCTGCTCAACCAGCAACTGGCCACCGAGTTGCTGTGCAGACGCGGGGCCCGTGTCGACGTGGCCACCAATGGCATGGAAGCCCTGGAGCGCCTGCGGCAAGGTGGCGGTGGCGCGTACGACGTGGTGCTCATGGACCTGCAGATGCCGGTCATGGATGGGTATGAAACCACACGTGAAATCCGTAACGATCCGTCCTTGAGCCACCTGCCCGTGATTGCCATGACCGCGCATGCCATGGCCGAAGAGCGCGAGCGTTGCCTGGCGCTGGGCATGGTCAACCACATTGCCAAACCGCTGGACCCGGCTGCCCTGTATGCCGCACTGGCGCCTTTCTGCGGGCTGGCTGCCAAGGTGGTGGCCGACCCTCACCAATATGCTGCGACCAGGACCAGGCGCCCCGCGCAGACTGTGCCTGACATCGAAGGCATCGATGTGGCTGCAGCCCTTGCCCATTTCGAGGGCGACCTGCCCTTGTTCAAGCTCACCTTGAATGCCTTTGTCGCCCACGCCCTGCACATCCTGGACTGGCTGCCCCAGGCCCTGGCCCAGTCCGATTGGCCCGCCTTGCTGCGCGAGGCCCACACGCTCAAAGGCCTGGGCGGCACCATCGGGTCGGCGCCGCTTCGGGGGTATGCCCTTGCATTGGAGCTTGCAGCGAGGGAAGAGGATGCGGCAGCAGTGCAACAAGCGGCCGAAACCCTCGTTCAGGCGCTGGCGCCGCTGGTCAAAACTCTGCAAAACTACTTGACCGAGATCGAAGTTACGTCAAGCGAACAGGCCGCCGCACAAGCAGCCAGTGAGCGAGACCTTGGGTTGGCGCAGCGCCTCAAGCAACTGGCCGGTGAGTGCGACAGCGAGGCGCTGGCCTTGTGGCAACAGCATCGCAACGCGTTTGCCGCCTGGCTGCCTGCCGTCACCACCGCCCGCCTCAACGCGGCGCTCGCGCGCTGTGATTTCGATTCCGCTTTCGGGCTGCTGGATGAATTGGACCTGGAGGCCAAACCACAATGAACGCAGACAAGGAGACGTTGCCCACGGTATTGGTGGTGGATGACGCGCCTGCGAACCTGAGTTTGCTGGCTGGTCTGCTCAACAAGTTCTACCGGGTGAAGCTGGCGCCATCAGGCGCCAAGGCCCTGGAGCTGGCCCGCCGTGGCGCGCCCGACCTCATCCTGCTTGACGTGATGATGCCGGAGATGGACGGCTATGAAGTCTGCCGGCGCCTCAAGGCCGATGCCCTCACCCGCCACATCCCCGTGCTCTTCCTGACGGCCATGAGCCAGCCCGAAGACGAGGCCCGCGGCTTCGAGGTCGGCGCGGCCGACTTCATCCAAAAGCCCATCAGCCCGGCCATCGTGCAGGCCCGCGTGCGCACCCACCTGCAGATCAAGGCCTACCAGGATCAACTCAGCCGTGACAATGCCTGGCTGCAATCCGAGCTGGAGCAGCGCATGGCCCAGGTGGACCAGTTGCGCGAGGCCACCCTGCACGTGATGGTGTCCTTCGCCGAGTTCCGCGACGAGGAAACCGGCAACCACGTCAAGCGCACACAGGAATACGTGCGCACCCTGGCCACCCACCTGTACAACAAGGGTGCCCACCTGGACGTGCTCAACCCCGACAGCATCGACCACATCGCCAAGTCCGCGCCCTTGCACGACGTGGGCAAGGTGGCCATCCCCGACCACATCCTGCTCAAACCCGGCCGCCTCAATGACGACGAGCTGGTCATCATGCGCGAACACGCCATGCACGGCTGGGAGATGCTCAAGCGCGCTGCCAGCCGAATGGGCGATCACGACGGCTTTTTGCGTCATGCCATGGACATCGCCCGCTATCACCATGAGAAGTGGAACGGCAGCGGTTACCCCGACAAGCTGGCGGGCGAAGCCATCCCGCTGTCGGCGCGCCTGATGGCCGTGGCCGATGTCTACGATGCCCTCATCAGCCGGCGCCCCTACAAGGAGCCCATGTCGCACGACCGCGCCGTGGCCTTCATCCGCGACGGTTGCGGCTCGCACTTCGACCCCGAAATCGTGCAGGCCTTTGACGACACCTTGGACCAGTTCGTGCGCATTGCCGCCACCTGGTCCGACGAATAGGGCATGAGCCCGGCCCCAACGAATCCATACAAAAGCCAAGAGGAACACCACAAGATGAAGCGCTTGCAGGCTGTCTGTTTCATCACCGGTCTGGGATGTGCGCTGGCCACCGTGCCCGCCCATGCCGTGGACCTGAGTGCGTCGGGCTTTGGCACGCTGGGGTATGCCGTCTCCGACCAGCCCTACAACTACCAGCGCTTCGTCGATGAAGGTGGCACCTTCAAGCGCGACACCGTGCTGGGTGGGCAGCTGGACGCCAAGTTCAGCGCCGAGTGGTCGGCGACCGTGCAAGCCAAGGTCGCCCCCTCCTTGAACAACGACGAAGACTGGTCGCTCACCGCCTCCTGGGCCTTCGTGTCCTGGCGCCCCGGCAACGACTGGTTGCTGCGCCTGGGCAAACAGCGCGTGCCCATGTACCTCAACTCCGAGAACATGGACGTGGGGCAGACTTACGACTTCGCGCGCCTGCCTTTCGAGATGTACGGCATCTCGCCCTCGAACGACTTCAAGGGCCTGTATGTGTCGCGCACCTGGATGCCTGAACTGGGTGAGACCACACTGGACGTGTTCCACGGTGAGGCCGACTTGAAGGCCCGTGCCCACTTGCGGGATGCTGGCGCCATCTTCATGCCTGTGTGCACGACCATCACCGGGGCTGTGCTGACCTTGAAACAGGACAGCTCAACCTGGCGCGTCGGCTTGCATCACACGGTTACTCGTCGGCGTGACGGCCAGGATTTCCCCAGCCATTACCCCTTATCAGCCTTGGCTCCCTTGTACCGTGTCGGCAATGCAATGCCCGGCTCGGAGCCTGTGGGCTATACCTCCAGCATCGTCAACGACGTGATCACCTTGGGCGGCGACATCGAGATCGCACCCAACTGGCGTCTGGTCAGCGAACTCGCTCGCAACATCCAGATGCGCACCGAAAACGGCGCCAACACGGCAGGCGGTTATGTGGCCGTGCTGCACAAGATGGGCGCGCTGACGCCTTATGTGAGCTACGCCCGACTGCGCTCCATGGGCGTGTCGGTGCAGAACGCAGACAACCTCAACGCCGCGCAGATCCCAGGTGATCCCTATGGCTTGAACTACACCCAGCGTGCCGCCTCCGACGCCATCATGGTCTACGACCAGGACACCCTGGCCCTTGGCGCCTCGTATGCCCTGACGGCACAGAGCAAGCTCAAGGCCGAGTGGGCACGAACCCGCATCGGCAACCGTTCGGCGACCGTTGATTCACCACCTGGTGAGGACGTGGTCCGCAGGCAGCGCATCAATGTGCTGTCCCTCAACTACAGCTTTGTCTTCTGAGGGGCAACACATGAAACGTCTACAACGCTTTCTCTGTGCTGCCTGGCTGCTGAGCCTGGCCCTGTTGGCTGCACCGGCCATGGCGGGCGTGGTCGTGGTGGCGCACGCCAACATGCACAAGCTCGATCTGCCCACCCTGCAGCGCATCTACACCGGCAAGGTGATCGAGGTGGGTGGGGTGTCCGTCTCGCCCATCAACCTGCGGGCGGGTCAGCCCTTGCGCCAGCGCTTCCTGAGCGACTACCTGCAGCAGACCGACGATGCCTACGTGGCCTACTGGACAGTGCGCCGCTACGTGGGCAAGGGCGTGCCGCCGCGTGAGTTGCCCACCGTGGCCGATGTGATCAGCTATGTGCAGAGCACACCGGGCGCCGTGGCCTATCTGGACGAGGCCGACGTGCCCGCTTCGATGAACGTGGTGCTGCGCAAGTGAGCGCGGCCGCTCAGGTGGCGGGTGCCGTCACCAGGCGGTACAGCAGCACCCACCAGATCAGGGACACCACCACATTGCTGATGGCAAACAGCGTGAGGCGGTGCATCACATTGTTGTGCCCCAGGTGCACGATGGAGTGCCCGACACGCAGCGCCACATAGGCCCAGGCCAGGCCCATGACCAGCCCGTCCACGTTGTGCGTCAGGTAAGCCATGAAGCCGGCCACATAAAACAGCACCGGCACTTCCAGCAGGTTCATGAAATTGCGGTTGGGCAGGCGCACGGCGTCCGGCACCCGCTCGGATTCTCCATAGCGAAAATCCTCTGCCGTGACCTGGCCCTGTTTGCCGGCCTTGAAGCGCGCAAACGGGATCATCAGCAGCACGTGCATCGTCCACAAGGCCAGGATGGCCATGGGCAGGAAAACGGGTGAATACGTGTGCATTTGCGGCGGGCTCCTCTGAATGGGGGTCTATTTGGGAGAGTTTGGGCGAGACAAGCGCAGGCGTCGGGGCTACCATCGTAGCCAGTACTTCAACCCTGTGTTCACCGGACACTTCGCCATGGGCGTCGACAAGCTGTTCTCCATTTTCGTGGCCGCCATCTGCGTGGTCATGCTCGTTCGGCTCGCGCTGGGCGACGCACGGCGCGCCCGCCTGGACCGCGCGGCCATCATGCTCTGGGGGCGTGTCCGCCGTCAGGCCTTGCTGATCTGGCACTGGCGCCGCAAGCGCCGTTCTGCGGCCCAGGCCAGGCAGGCGGCGCAGGAGGTCATCAACCGCGTGCGCCACCGCGTCGAAAAAGAAGGCAATGTGCTGACCCCTGAGGCTTTCAAAGAGAAAGAGCCCCGTAAACCACACTGAGAGGTGTTCACGCGCGTGCGCGGGCTGCGATCCGCTGGCCCACCAGGCCGGCTGACATCACGCCCATCATCAGGGTGACGGCCGCGCCGTAGAACACACCTGATGGCGAGCCGTGGTCCATCAGCGCGCCGAAGACCGGCGCCGCCAGCGCAAACCCCAGATCCAGCCCCGAGTACACCGTGCCGTACACGCGGCCGGTGGCACCCGGTGGCGCGGCGCGCTTGATCAGCATGTCACGCGAGGGGCCAGCCAGGCCTGTGCCAAACCCTGCCAGCGACACCACCACCGCTGCCGCCACGCCCGGCATCATGCCCAGGCCACCCAGCGTCAACAAGGCGGCTGCCAGCACCATGGCGGCACCAATCGTGCGCTCCAGACGCTCGACGCGTGCCACCAGGAAGCCGCCCAGCACCATGCCGACGGCGCCGCAGATCATGTAGCCGGTCACCACAAAGGCCGTGGCCGAAATCGGCAGACCATACAACTTGCTCAGCGCCGGGCTGGCAAAGCCCTGGATGGCGCTCAAGGCGGCCGTGCTGAAGAAGAAAAACGAGAAGCACAACCAGACCGAGGGCAGCTTCAAAAACGCCATCGCGTGCTCGCCCTTGACATGCTGAGGCTGCACATGGCGCGGCGCATGGGCCTGATGGTGGTCGTCAATGGCCTCGCGGTTGAGCGCCAGCAAGGTGATCACCGTCAGCCCGATCAGCGCGGCACACAGATAAGCCACACGCCAGCTGCCCGAGGCCTGGTGGATGCCGATCAGGAACACCGGTGCGGCGGCCCAACCCAGATTGCCACTGATGCCGTGGATGGAAAACGCATGGCCCAGGCGCGCCATCGACACCCGCTTGTTCAGGATCGTGAAATCAGCCGGGTGAAACGGCGCGTTGCCCAGGCCTGCCAGGGCCGAAGCCAGCATCAGCCCACCATAACCATGTGCCGAGGCCGCCGCCAGCGCCGCCACCACAAAACAGGCCAGGGCCGCAAACAGCACCGGGCGTGCGCCAATGCGGTCCACCACGAAGCCAGCCAGGGCCTGCCCCACGCCGGAGATCACGAAGAACACGCTCACCAGCAAGCCCATTTCGGCGTAGTTCAACCCGAATTCCCGCATGAAAACGGGGAAAAGAGGCGCCAGCAGCAAGTGATGAAAATGAGATGTCCCGTGGGCTAGTCCGATCAGGCCAATCGTGGCGGCATCGCGACGCGCCACAGGGGCGTCAGGCGCGGGGATGGAGGTCGACATGTGCATCGTGCGACTGTGCCACACCCCCTGTTCCCGCGTCATAAATAGGCCCGGGGAATCGCCGGTGGTGGTAGGCTGGTGTGCCGCACCGAACAGCTGTCCAGCGTGGGCACGCTGCCTGGTGAGGCTTGACGCCAAGGAGCGATCATGCCCAGCACTCCCTCTCCGTCGTTTGAGCACATGGCCTCGCGGCCTGGCCATGCGATGCCTGCTTCCCGCGCAGAGATGTTGCGCACCATGCTGCCCCACACCATGGAATGCCTCAAAGCCCGTCAGGCCAACCTGATCGGCGACGACCTGATCGAGGACTACGTGACCCTTGACTGGCTGGAGTGGGCGGGTGGCGGTTTGCGCCTCACGGAAATCGGCCGCAACCTGTGCAATGCCATGACCCGCAGGCCGGGCGGCGTCTGACCTGGCAGCTTCCCGACTAGGCGGTTTTCCGGTCGACGTGTTACAGTATCCTGTTTTGCAGATCGGCGATGTCAGTCTTCCTGACCTTCGCCTGGCATCCCGGTATCGTCCACACTGAGGAAGGACGGCATCGTACCCGACTCAACCTGCTGGAGACTGGCCCATGGCCAAGGAAGAACTGATCGAAATGAACGGCGTGGTCAACGAAGTCCTCCCGGACTCGCGTTTCCGCGTGACGCTGGACAATGGCCATCAACTGGTCGCCTACACCTCCGGCAAGATGAAGAAGCACCACATCCGCATCCTGGCGGGCGACAAAGTGTCGCTGGAGCTCTCACCTTACGACCTGACCAAGGGCCGCATCACCTTCCGCCACATCGAGCGTGGTGGTTACCAGGCTCCCCAGCGTTCGTCGCACTGATCCCAGGCATTTGTCCTGCATCAACAAGGCCGCCATTTGCGGCCTTTTTTCACACTTGCTTACCTGAACCCCTTCAAACGCGGCGTGGCGCACTGAGGCGGGATTGGGCACCATGGCATCTGTCGACGTCGTTGAGTCGATCAGGAGTTTCGAAATGAGTCATTGGATCAAGGGTGGCATGAAGGCCGCCATCGCCGTGGCGGTTGCCGCGTCTGGCGCTGCTGCGCAGGCGTACAGCTTTTCGTGCGTGGCAGGCGACGTGACGCCCGGCAGCAATGCCGTGGGGTGCACGACAGCCGGCACGAGCCTGGCCAGCTGGAGCCTGTTGGGCAATGTGCTGACCATCCAGAACGCATCTGGCGCTGGCAATGGCTCGGTCATCACCGGCATCAGCTTTGACGGCAGCCTGGGTGACACCGTGGCCTTGTCCGCCACACAGGGTACGGGTGTCCTGTACACCACCGGTGGCGGCGCCCATCTGCCCGCCAGCCTGAACTGGACGGTGGATTTCAACTTCCAGCCCGATCGCAAGCCCACCACCAACGGCATCAACGCAGGTGAATCGCTGGCCTTCAACCTCGGCGGCGTGTCGCTGGCCGACATCCAGAATGGTTCGTTCAAGTTTGGCCTGCACATCCAGGCCCTGCCTGGTGGCCGCAGCGAGAAGCTGGTGACGACAGCGGTGCCCGAGCCTGAGTCTTACGCCATGGCGCTGGCCGGTCTGGCCGTCGTGGGTGGCGTGGCGGTGCGCCGCAGGGTGCGTGGCTGAGGCTGAACAAGAAGGAAGAAGGCATCAGCGTCACGGGTTGATCTCACCTGGGCTCAAACGTCTCGACGTTGTTCCGGCTGGCCGATGGCGTCTAGCACCTCTTGGGGCCACTCAACGGGGTAGGCCGTTTTGCGGCTGAGCCAGTTGCCAAACCCTACAACGAGGTTGATGGGCAGAAACAAGGGAAAGGCCAGGTGGCTGAAAAACGTGAATGTCGGGTTGGTCTTCCACCATGTCAGGTAGCCCTTGCCAAAGACGCCCACGGCACCCATGCATTGCCACAAGGTTTGCGGCGCTTCGTACTGGGCAAGCGGTTCGCCGCCCGGTATGGGGGGGCCGTTTTCCTCCATGTAGCGGCGGATGTGCTCCCACACGGCGGGGGTGGTGATTTCATTCATCACCAGGCCATTGCCGATGTTGAAGCTGTCGATGATGGTCGGGTCCGTGGCGTTTTTGCGCACGATGAACATCAAGGCGTGGCGGCGCGAAACCGTGCTGCCGTTGGTGCCAAGTTGAGCCACGTGCTCCACGTCAATCAAGTCCCAGTCGTATTCGCAGGCACGCATGGGCCAGGGCTTGAACTGGCCAAACCAGCCCGCAGGGAGTTCACGAAAAAGGCGATAGACCTTTCGATGCTCACGATCGAAGATCGTGGGTTCGTCCAGTGGGCAGAACATTTCAATTCGCCACATCTTGAGGGACATGACAATGGCGAAGTAGATGCTTCCGGGAACCACAATAAACCGCCCAAGTACGATCGCAACGATATCTGCGTTTGGACTAAAGGTTCCATCGAGAATTTCGTAAGTCGTCGCGAAAGCACCGATTGAAAAGCACAGAAGACCAGCGGCAAGGCCATAACCACGAATACCTTGTCCGACGCCAATGAAGGAAACGGCGTGCTTGTACACGGCAGTGATAAAACCCAAACTGAGCACATCCTTGCCAGCGGGCTGCTTTTTGGCGAACCGCTTGACCGTGCCTGAGAGCTTCCCGTCAGGGCGAGCTTGATCGGTGCTCACTCCGGCAGCGCTTTGGTGCTGCCCCTTTGCGGGCATGTACGCAGGGCGAAGGTATTCACCATGGCGTAACAGCTTGGAAACTTTCATTGGGCAGGTGCTGTGGCGTGTTCGGTTGCGGGGGTTGTCGATGCTTGTGGGCTTGCCGCCTTGAGGGCATCTTGCAAGCCCGCTAGTTCGGCAGCCCAGTCGCCCTTGGCAAACATGTCATCACGCTTACCGGACATGCTGAAGATACTCGAATCTCGACCAAAGTAGCTGCGCTGTGCCCAGCGCTGCATGGGCGATGGTGTCAGCACAATGGCGCCGAGTTGAAATGTGACACCGGCGCCTAGCAGTATCAGGCCCCAGCCTGACACTGATATGCCCAAGATGGTCAACGCTGCGTCAGTCCCAAGTGAAACGCCTAGTCGCAAGGCAACTGTTTCTACGACCGCTCCGCCAATCCCTCGTCCAATAAGGGCGTCGGCGAGGGCACCAGTGGCGCTTGCAACCGAGGTAAACCCCGTGCCTAGAAACATTGCCGCAGAAATTCGATAGGCCTGAGAAACGATAACGTCCCCCCCCTCCATCGCATCTCTACTTTTTGCTGTGTTGGCAACATAGTTCACCACACCACCTGCCGCACCAGCCAAGTTCGCGGCAAATCGCATGGCGGCAAGCGGCACACTGCTAGCCACCCCATCAGCCCCCCGGTTGGCCACCACCCTGGCCGCACCCGCCACAGCGGCCACTTCCAAGGCACCACTCACCAACCCAGCAGAGCTGTCATAGATGCCGTACAAGGCGTCTCTCACGCCATTTGCGTCACCCTTGGCCTTTGCCGCACAGAGTGCATTCAGGCCGTTCACCAGCCCCAGGCCCTGGACAAACATGCTGCCCAGCCCCAATCTGCCATCCACCGAGAGCGCGATGGCTTTGAGGTCTGCACCACCTTGCGTCAAGGCCTTGCCCACCGCCTTTGCCAAGGCCCCCTGGCTTTGCTGCCCGGCGTAGAGCCTCAAGAATTCGGATTCGCTGAGCACCAGCGCTCCGCTCAAGCCTTCGGTGGCGCTGTGTGCGGCTGCCGCCTTCATTTTCACGGTCCCGGTGTTCGGGTCTTTGATCAGCTTGTCCAGGTCACCTTGTGCAGCCTTGAGTGTGTCGGTGTCGGTCAGCAAACTCAGTGCAATCTGAGCCCCCTTGCCTTGCTTCTTGATGCGGCTGCGGCTGGTGCCCAGGCTTTGCCCGTCGCGCGCTCGCAGGGTGGCCAGCGCTCTTTGGGCATCCACGCGCATGGTGATCAAGACGGGCAGGTTCGCGGCCTGCTTATTGACCGAGCCCAAGGTGCCCCCTGCCAGGATCTCCAAGCCGCGATGCACTGCCCAATATTGCTGAGCCCGCCAGGCCAGTGACGATGCCTTCTTTTGCAGCTGACCGCCAGATTGTGAGCTCATTGCTGCGCTCATGATGGCAGCCGTAAAGGCGGTCGTCTGGCTGATGCTGAGCCGGGCCAAACCATCACCAAACCATTTGTAGTGCTCCAGGCGGGTCTTTTCTCGCAGGCCCTTTAGTACGTCGTAGGTCTTGTCGCGAATTCCGCCGCCTTCGCTGGCGTCCTTGCCAGGGTCTCCAACAAGTTGGGCGTACACCGCTTCGATCCAGCTTTGCTGATTGCCCAGGATGGCCCGGCTGATCACCGCAGCGGGTTGGTTGATGGGCACCTCAAACCTGGAGAGGTAACCCTCCATGACGGCGCCCAGGGTGTAGGGCGCAGGCGTGTTGATGAGGTTGTTCTCTTGCGCGTAATTCAAGCCTGGGCAGACGGGCTTCTTGGGGTCATTGACCGCTTCAGCATCAAAGTGCGCCAGGAAATAGTCCAGCGTGGCGGCATCATCTGAGGCGTTGCGCCAGTCTTGCTCGAACTTGGCCAAAGGCTGGTAATGCTCTTTGTTCATGCGTTCGTCAAAGGCCTTGACCCAGGTGGCCCGTTTGCCCTCGTCGTAGTGGGGGAGCATTTCATCCCAGGTCTTGGCAACCTGCTGCTCGGCCCATGCTTGCGCGCGGGTGTCGTGATCAGGGTAGAACACACGGCCCAGGTCGGTACGCCGAAACGCCAGTTCATAGGGCTTCAACCAGGCCGACTTGGAGGCAGCGTTCAGCCACCGGTCACGGTCTGCTGGGGTCAGGGCCTGCCATTCGGTACCTGGTGGCAAGGTGGCCACCGATGCGTCAAAGGCTTGTTTGGTCTTGATCGGGCTGACTCGGGCATAACTCTCCGTCATTTCCGCGTCCAGCATGGATTTTTTTAAACCCATCAGGACATTGGAGCTGTTCAAGGGGTGTGCGTTCTCGGGGCGTGCCTTGAATTGCTCAGCCAGGTCATAGCGGCGTAAACGCAGGGCATTGAGTTCAGCGGCCACACCAACTGGATCACGGAGAACCACAGCCATTTCAAGGCCTGTGGTCTTGGGGTGGCAAGCTGCTGCGCGTTTGAGGTTGTCTGCCAGGTTTTCAACCTGCGCGGCCATGGTGATGAAGGGGAACTCCTGATCTTGCTTGACGGCGCTTTTAGGATCGCCAGAAGCGGGTACTTTGATGTCACCAAGCGCACATTCCATCACTTGTCTCTTGAGCGCATCGGTCGTGGGCGTGAATGTATGTGCTCCACAGCTTCTCAAGCTCACCCTCTGCATGGCTCTCGGGTTTGCAGCGTTCTGGCCCTTCAGCTTGTCGCTCCAGAGGTTCGCGCTGAACGAGATCCAGATTTCACTGAGCTTATGGGCTTGAGGAATGGACAACAGCTTCATGCCTGCAGCGTTGTGCCCATTGCGGCTGCAAGCCGGGGGCATGGGCATTTGGCTGAATACCGGGTCAGTTTGGGCAATCAGGTCGGCCCCATCGGTTACCCGGTACACCATCCAGTTCTTCATCCCTGGTGGTGGACTGGGGATGAAGACGTGTACGTAGCCCGCGCGAAGAAGGCGCAGCACGTAGCGGCTCTCCGTAGGCTTGCGGGTGGGGATCAGGCCTTCCACTACGTTGTCGGCGCTGAGCAAGGCCTTTGCGCCGATGGGGGCCAGTGCTTCGTCCTTGGCGATGGGGCTGGGTCGTAGCAGCAACAAAGAAAGAACGCTCTTGTTGCAGGTGTCGCAACCTTGCTGTTTGGTGCTCATGACGTGGCTTTCAGGCACATGGCGTGGAGCAGGGGGCTCAACGCGTTGAGGGTTTCAAGAGGCTCGCCCGGTTGAGTTGCGGCGTCGAGTGAGGCAACGATGGCGGGCATCCGTTGTATGTCGCCGTGCAGCAGGGTCAGTACAGCCCAGGCGATGCGGTCGGAGGCGTTTGCAAAGCGCTGAGGCCAACGACGCATGGCTGCGTCAGCCTGTTCCAGCGCCACTGTGCTTTTGGCGTAGCAAGATTGCGTTGCGTGACGGCTTGTGGCTGGTTGCTCACCCAGCCATCGGGCCACTGTCGGGTGAAGCAAGTCACCTTTGATGAAGGAGGCCCATTCAGTGCGGCTCAGGCGCAACGGCGTAGCCGCTTCGGACGTGCTGCGGAGTTGCCTCAGTTTTCGGCATGGGTCGAGGTAGCACCAACGTTGTATGCGGCCCAGATGTGTGGCGATGCGTGCTTCGCCCACCACGTCGAGCAACAAGTCAAGTGCTCGGCGATCAGCCAGACGTTGATAGCGGGCTGTGGTGCTGGCTTCCGTGTTGACCTGCATCAGGGCACTGATGGCCTGAGCCAGCTCGTCTGGTGTCTGGCTGCTGAGCAGCCAACCTCCAATTCGATGGGCACTGGCTCCCGTGCCAGCCACGCCATCAGCTTGGGCCAGACTGAGCTCATCAAGTGCCATCTCAACGGTAGCGGCGAGCAAGGGGTCACTCGCGCCATTCAAGGCCACGAGGTAAGGGTGCAGATGCAGAGGCAGGGAAATGGGCCTGGCCAAGGTGATTTGGTGGACTGGGCGCATCCAGGCTTGTTCGCGAGACGCGACCAATGCGCTTTGATCCACGTTCGCTGGCTCGTATGACATGGGCAAGGGCTCGCCCAGCATCGGATCCACGAGAACGAAACACGGTGTACCAATGTCAAGTAGCGATGCCATTTCTGACACCAACGCAGATGCTTCCATGAGATCAATGGTCAGATGGCGCTGGCGCCGCTCGCGCCAGCTGAAGCGAGGGCGGTGGGGCATTCAGCCAACTTGCCAGGCTTGGACAGGTTGAGCGATGCGCTCGCACTGCTCCCTCCCGCCAACTCCTTCATCGACGCCAGGAAACTCGCATTCCCACTCGTCCCGATTTCGATGTTGCCGCCTTCGATCTTGATGTAGCCCCCGCCTCCATTGAGCAGAATCTTCTCGGGTGCGCTGATGGTGATGCTGGCCGCCGTGCTCTGCAGGTCCACGGCCTTTTCGGCTGTCAGTGTGAAGGCGTCGCTTTGCGCCTGCACGTTCACATTGCCGCTGGCGGCGTGCAGCTTCATGCCCACGTCCTGCACGGCGCGTTGGCCATCCTTGGCTTCGCCGCGTGTGAACAGGCTGATGCCGTCTTTCACCGCCCATGCGGCATGGCGTTGGCTCAGCAGGTTGGTGTCCTGGCCGGCGGTGAGCGTGGTGTGCTGACCGGCGCTGATCACGGTATGTGCTGGGGTGGCGCTGCTGATGTCGGCCGCGGCGCTGACGACGAGGTCCGGGCGCTCGGTGATGGGGATGCTGCCGTGGCCGCCGTCGATGGCGACCATGTCGTTGCCTGCTGAATCGGCGTCGGAGTTGTTGGCACCGCCACCGGAAGCGTTGACGCCCTTGAGGCTGCTCAGCGTGGCCTGCAGGGCCAGTTGTGATGGCAGTTTGTCAGCGGTGGCCTCATTGGGCAGCTTGGCCAGGTGCGTTTGCGCGTTCTCGCTCAAGGCTTTGACCAGCTCGGCGTGGCTTTGCAGTTGGGACTGCGCCTCGCGGGTGTTGGTGGGCTGGCCTTGTGTGGCACTGCTGCCGCCGTGGCGCGCGTGCGTGCTGATGTGCAGGCCGCTGGCGGCGCGCACGGCGCCTTGTGCCTGGGTGTGCAGCTCCAGGCCGTGGCCGCGGCGGGCCAGGCGCTGGTTGTCGTTTTGCTGGAGCAGGTGGCCGATCTGCAGCCAGGTCTGGCTTTGCGTGGTGTGTGCCAGCACGCGGCCCTGGCCGGGCGTGTCGTCGAACACCAGCTGGTTGTAGGCGCCGCCGCCGGCCTGGGATGCGTCCAGGCTCTGGCTCTTGAAGCCGCTGAGCGTGGCGGTGTGGGCATGGCCCTCTTGCTCACCTTGGCGCGCTGAGCCAGGGAACCACACCGGCGCGTTGCCGGTGGCGTTGGCCGCACCACCTGCCACCGCGTTGCCTTGGGCGTTCTCGCTGCCCTGGCCGTTGTAGGCCGCGCCGATCACCACGGGGCGGTCGATGTCGCCTTCCACGAAGGCCACGACCACTTCCTGGCCCAGGCGCGGGATGAAGACGCCGCCCCAGTTGGCGCCGGCCCAGTCTTGTGCCACGCGCACCCAGGTGCCTGAGGCATCGGATGCCGGGGCGTTGTCGCTGGCCGGGTGGCTCAGGCGGTGGCTGCTGCCTGCGCCGCGTTGCCAGTGGAACTGCACCTTCACGCGGCCATCGCGGTCGGTGTGAACGGGGCCGTCCAGGCCCACGACCAAGGCGGTCTGCGTGCCCCAGACCGTGGGTTTGGGGTGGAGCAGGGCGCCGTGCTCGTCTGTCAGGGCAGGGCGCACGGGCACGCTCACACGCTGGGCGTCAAAGCGGGCTTCGTACAGGGGCTCGGCGCTGTGGTTGCCGGCGGCGGCGTCCTGGGCGGGCGCATGCTCGCCACCGAGCAAGGCGTGGCCCAGCAGGTGCTGCAGGCCGGCCTTGGCGTCGGCGCTCATGTTGTTGCGGGCGGTGTGCACCACGCTCAGCACGACGAAGCGGGCGCTGTCGTCCCCGCCGTGCAGCAGGTCGGCGTCGTGCTCGGCATGGTCGGCCAGCACGAAGCTGGTGGCGGGCGACAGGGTGCGCACGGTGGCGCGGCCTTCGAACTGCTTGCGGCGCGCTTCAAGTGACTGCAGGTAGACCAGGGCGAGGCGCTCGGCCTCGGCCGGGGTCTCGTAGGCGTAGGCGCCGGGCTGGTCGCTGTGGACCAGGGGCATGGGCTGGTCGTGGCCGGCGCCAACCGTGCCGCTGGCGGCGTGGTTGGCCACCGAGCGGTAGTCGAAGCTGGCGGTGTTCAGGGTGCTGACACCCACGCGGCGTTTGCCGTGCCAGCGGGTGACGCTGTCTTCCTTCATCACCGCGCCAGGCTGGGTGAAGCGGATGCGGCCTTGCGCGTTGGCGGCGAAAGCACCGTTGTGGTCGGCGATGACCAGGGTGTGGCTGCCCAAGGTGGCCGGGTCGGACGCATCACCCGTGTGTTCGAACCAGCAGAACAGGCCGTTGGCGGCCCACAGGCGCTGCAGGAAGTCGAAGTCGGTTTCGTCGTGCTGGCTGAGCGTGCTCAGCTGGGGGTAGACGGCCTCGTCCTTGATGTCCCAGCGCCACTTGGGTTGCAGGGTGCCTTGCGCGGCGTAGTCGGCAAAGATGGCCTCGGTGATCTGGACCACGCTCTGGTCCTGGAAGATCCAGGCGTCGGTGCGGTGGCGCAGGAAGTCCAGCCAGGCGCCGATCTGCAGTCGGTAGCGGGCGTAACCGCCATCCGAGCCCAGCAGCTCGAAGCCCAGCACATGGCCATGGAAGGGGCGCAGCGCCGTCGTGCTGTGGGCGGTGAGCAGCTCCAGCAGCACGGGCTGGCCGATGAGGTCAACAGGCTGGATGCCGGCGTTGGTGCTCAAGGCCAGCAACTCGATGGCGAAGGGGGCCTGGGCCTGGCGTGGGCCGATGCCCTCGGTGACCCGTGCGCGCTCGGCCAGCAGCATGTTGGGCCCCAGCGGGGTGTGCAGCCGCAGCAAACGGGTGTGCTGGTTGGGGCCGAAGCCGAGCAGGTCGCTCAGCAGGCCATCAACCAGGTCGTGTACGGCGCCGGCCAACGCAGATTGGATGCCGGATAGGTCGGTCATGCTTCCATCCCAGATTTCTTATAGGGCGAATCAATGGAAACCCACGTCGCCTGAGGCTGGGAAGTTAGCGCAAAAGGCCCTGCCCGGACCGGGCCTACCCCCGCTTGGGGGCCCGCTTTGCCCCACCAATGTGCAAGCAAATGTTAGGCAGCGTGTGACATCAGCTGCTTGGCATCGGCGGCCTGATTTCACGGCTTTGACAACACCCTGAGCTGCACCCCGGTTGACAGTTGTAACGGCTTTGGCACACTGTTTGCAGCGAGTGGCATCATGAGTGCAAACCAGATTCACCCGCCCCTTGTGCTGGTGCCCGCCTGTCAGCGCATCCTCGGGCGTCATCCCTTCCATGTCGCGGGCAAAAAGTACATCGATGCGGTGCGCATGGCGGGTTGTGTACCCTTGGTGGTGCCCGCTGCACAAGCAGACGAGTTGCCAGCCTTGCTGGACATCGCCAGCGGCATCTTGCTGACCGGCTCACCCTCCAACGTCCACCCCAGCCATTTCGGCGAGGCCGTGCTGGACGAAACCCTGCCGCTGGACCCTGAACGCGACGCGTGGACGCTGCCCCTGATCAGGATGGCCTTGCGCCGGGGCATGCCTTTGCTGGGCATCTGCCGGGGCTTTCAGGAGGTCAACGTCGCCTTGGGGGGCTCGCTTTACCAGGCGGTGCACGAGCAACCAGGCCTGATGGACCACCGCGGCGATGGCAGCAAACCGGTTGAAGAAGAATATGGCCTGTCCCACCCCGTCAAGCTGATTCACGGCGGTGAGCTGGACCGCGCCCTGCACGGTTTGGCCGAGCCGGTGCTCCAGGGTGGCGAGTTCATGGTCAACAGCCTGCACGGGCAAGGTGTGAAGCGGCTGGCCGAGGGCGTGCGCATCGAGGCGCTGGCGCCCGATGGTGTGGTCGAGGCCTTCTCGTGGCGCCCCGGTGCAGACGACACCGAAGCGGTGCATGGTGGCTTCAATCTGTGCCTGCAGTGGCACCCCGAATGGCAGGCCGCCAGCAACCCGGTTTCCCAAAAGATCTTCCACGCCTTTGGGGCAGCCTGTGCCGTTTACCAGGTCGCACCTCGGTCTGCGACCACGGGGCATGGCTCGGACCACATCGAGCCCGTGCCGCGCCCCGAGCGACGTTAGTTTCCAACCCGTTCAACACAGAACTTAGGTGATGACATGCAAAGCAAGTTACCCGGCAGCTTCAGCGATCTGGAGCAATGGCTCAACGAGCGGCGTGTCACCGAGATCGAATGCCTCGTCCCTGACCTGACCGGCGTGGCGCGCGGCAAGATCCTGCCGCGCGAAAAGTTCACCGAAGACCGCGGCATGCGCTTGCCCGAAGGCATCGTGGCCATCGGGGTCACCGGCGAGTTCCCGGCTTCCGGGCCGTATTACGACGTGATCACGCCCACCGACCGGGACATGCACCTGCAGCCCGACCCGGCCACCGTGCGCATCGTGCCCTGGGCCACGGACCCGACCGCCCAGGTCATCCACGATTGTTATGACCGGGAAGGCAAGTTGATCCCGTATGCGCCCCGCTCGGTGCTCAAGCGCGTGTGCCAGCTGTATGACGATCAGGGCTGGTCGCCCGTGGTGGCGCCCGAGCTGGAGTTCTACCTGATCGAGCGCAGCGTGGACCCGAACATGCCGCTCAAGCCGCCCAAGGGCCGCAGTGGCCGCGCCGAGACCTCGCGCCAGGCCTATTCGATCGATGCCGTCAACGAGTTCGACCCGCTGTTCGAGGACATCTACGACTACTGCGAGAAGATGGAGCTCAACGTGGACACCCTGATCCACGAAGTGGGCGCCGGGCAGATGGAGATCAACTTCTTCCACGACCACCCGCTGGGCCTGGCCGACGAGGTGTTCTTCTTCAAGCGCACGATCCGTGAGGCGGCGCTGCGCCACGAGATGTACGCCACCTTCATGGCCAAGCCCATGGCCAACGAGCCGGGCAGCGCCATGCACATCCACCAGAGCGTGGTGGACAAGGTCACGCAGCAGAACATCTTCAGCAACGCGGATGGCTCGCCGTCAAAGGCCTTCTATTGGTTCATCGGCGGTCTGCAACGCTACATCCCTTCGGCCATGGCCTTGTTCGCGCCGTATGTGAACAGCTATCGCCGCCTGGTGCGCTCCAATGCGGCGCCGATCAACATCCAGTGGGGCACGGACAACCGCACCGTGGGCATCCGCTCACCCGTGGCCACGCCCGCCGCCCGCCGCATCGAGAACCGCGTGGTCGGATCGGACGCCAATCCCTATGTGGCCATGGCCGCCACACTGGCCTGCGGCTACCTGGGCATCATCAAGCAGATCGAGCCTTCGCCGGAATGCAGGGGGGACGCCTATCTGGGCGACTACCAGCTGCCGCGCAGCCTGGGTGAGGCCGTCAACCTCTTGCGTGACGAGGCCGATCTGGCCGAGGTGCTGGGGCAGGACTTCATCACCGTGTACACCGAGATCAAGGACGTCGAGCACGCCGAGTTCATGAAGGTGATCTCGCCATGGGAGCGCGAGCACCTGCTGCTGCACGTGTGATGCCGCCGCACCATTGATAAAGATAACGAGGACCCACCATGAGCCCCACCTTCGAACACAGCACCGCCGAGTGGCAGGCGCTGGACGCTGCCCACTTCCTGCACCCCTTCACCGACTTCAAGGCGCTGGCGGCCAAGGGCACGCGTGTCATCACCAAGGCCGACAACATCTACCTGTGGGACAGCGAGGGCCACAAGCTGTTCGATGCCATGAGTGGGCTGTGGTGCGTGAACGTGGGTTATGGGCAGAAGGCCTTGATCGACGCGGCCACCGAGCAGCTCACGACCCTGCCGTTCTACAACTCCTTCTTCCAGACCACGACCATGCCGGCCATCGCGCTGGCGCACAAGCTGTCGCAGCTCAGCCCGCCCGGCTTCGAGCATGTGTTCTTCAGCGGCTCGGGCTCGGAGGGCAATGACACGGTGGTGCGCCTGGTGCGCCGCTATTGGGACTTGATGGGGCAGCCGGGGCGCCACACCCTCATCAGCCGCTTCAACGCGTACCACGGCTCGACCATGGCGGGTGCCTCATTGGGGGGCATGACGGACATGCACGCCCAAGGCGGCCTGCCCATCCCTGGCATCGTCCACATCGACCAGCCCTATTTTGTGCAGCACGGCCGGCCTGGCGAAAGCAAGGACGACTTCGGCAAACGCGCCGCCTCCTGGCTGGAGGCCAAGATCCTGGAGGTGGGGCACGACAAGGTGGCGGCCTTCATTGGCGAGCCGGTACAGGGCGCGGGCGGCGTCATCATCCCGCCTGAGACGTATTGGCCCGAGATCCAGCGCATCTGCGATCAATACGGCATCTTGCTGGTGTCCGACGAGGTGATCTGCGGCTTCGGGCGCACCGGCCACTGGTTCGGTTGCGAACGCTTTGGCTACAAGCCTGACCTCATCACCTTTGCCAAGGGGGTCACCTCGGGCTACATCCCGCTGGGTGGTGTGCTGGTGGGCGAGCGCGTGGCCAAGGTGCTGATCGAGCAGGGCGGCGAGTTTGCGCACGGCTACACCTACAGCGGCCACCCGGTGGCCTGTGCCGTGGCGCTGGCCAACCTGCAGCTGATCGAAGAGCAGGGCCTGGTGCAGCGCGTGCATGACGACACCGGCCCGTATCTGGCCGCGCAGTTTGCGGCGCTGGCGGCGCACCCCTTGGTGGGCGAGGCCGAGACCTGCGGGCTGATGGGGGCGATCAGGCTGGTGCGGCGCAAGGCGCAGGGCGATCAAGCGGCCGAGGCGTTTGCGGCAGACCAGTCAGTGGGCATGGTCTGCCGGGGGCACTGTTTTGGCAACGGGCTGATCATGCGGGCCGTGGGGGACCGCATGATCATCGCGCCGCCCTTGGTGATGACGCGCGCCCAGATCGATGAATTGACAGGGCTGATCAGGCATTGCCTGGACCTGACCCTGGCTGACCTGCAAGGCCGCGGCTGGGTTTGATGCCAAGCCGCTGGCGCGGGTGCCGCCTTGCAGCAGGTTCAATGGCGCTGGCGGCGGCGGGCCAGGAAGCCGGCGACCATGCCCAGTCCGAGCAGGCTCATGGCCCCGGATGAGGGCTCCGGCACGGCGCTGGTGGTGACCGGCACGGCTGCGCCAGCGTCGAACGTGAGCGTCGCCCCCTGGGGCACTTGCAGCCCGGTGACCGTCAGGGTGTGCGCAAAATCGGCGTTCGCGTTGTTTGTGCTGACGGCGTCGATGCCCAGGCTGAAGCCGTAGAAGTACTTGCCGCAGTAAGCCCGGCCTGCGCCGATCTCCGGGCAGGCGAACGCCATGCCTTCGGCGGACACGGAGAAGTCCTTGTCGAAGGTGTCGGTGCCGCCCATGCCATCGGTGTGCTGGGCGCTGAAGACCCGCGCGTGGACATCGTTGATCTGGGGCAGCGTCTGCATGATTTGCAAGACATCCACCTCTCCGCCCTGGCTTGCCTGATCCAGCGCAGCCAGCGTGCCTTCATCGACGCCCGAACCCAGCGCCATCACCATCACGGCGGCTGTCGAACCCGCCGTGCGCGACGTCAAGGTGCCCGAGAGATGGAAGTCCATTTTGACGGTGCCTGGCTGGTCCATGATGGTGAAGTAGCTGACTCCGGCCATGGCCACCCCCATGGCGTGCACGTCGGAAAAACTCTGTCCGGTGCTGGTGGATGCGGCCACGCTCAATTTGGTCGGTGAGACCGCCGCATAGGCCGAGGCGGTGTCGTATTCGCCTGCTACCACTTTGGTGATCGGCTTGGCCAGCTCCAGCAACATCGCCGAGTCCATGCCGGCATCGTCGCCGGCCGATTCGCCCGCCACGCTGGCCAGCGTGTTGGACCCCGATACATACCAATGGTTGAGTTGCCCCTCCTGGAAGGAGGGCAGGACGGAGATCGCGTTGGCGGGCGATACCGGGCCCAGTTGAGCCAGGGCCTGGCCGCCGCTCGTGCTCAACAGCAAGGCCAGTGCAACGCCCAGGCAAGGGCGCCCATGACAGATGGTTCTCATTTGATGTTCCCTGAATATGTGTATTTGGAGGCGCTTGGCGCCGCCCAGATTCTAGGGTTGGCAATGGGCCGTGCAGGCTCCCACCTGTGGGGGGCTCGTGGCGCCAACGGGGCTTCGTGCCGCTTGGCTTGCAGCGTTCTTTTGGCGCAACAATTGCTTCGTGGATAGGGGCTTGACCGCTGGCGCCTTGGGCGATCGGCTTGGACTTGAGCGCAAGATGCGCAGACAATACCAACGACTTCAAGGAGCTGGACACCATGACCGCAAGGACGACTGTGAAGACCTTTTTGAGCCCCCTGTATGCCGCCACGTTGCTGGCGCTGACGGCTATGGGCACGGCCCATGCCGAAGAAGAGAAGGTGCTCAACGTCTACAACTGGTCCAACTACATTGCGCCGGACACAGTGGCCAACTTCGAGAAGGAGTACGGCATCAAGGTGCGTTATGACGTGTTCGACTCCAACGAGATCGTGCACGCCAAGCTGGTGGCCGGCAAGACGGGTTATGACATCGTCGTGCCCTCGTCCTACTGGGCCAAGATGCAGGCCGATGGCGGCTTGCTGCAGAAGGTCGACAAGGCCAAGCTGCCCAATCTGAAGAACATCGATCCGGCCATCCTGGCTCAGCTGGCTCGCCTGGACCCAGGCAACCAGTACATGGTCAACTGGATGTGGGGCTACACCACGGTGGGCATCAACGTCGACAAGGTCAAGGCCGCCCTGGGTGACCTGCCCATGCCGGACAACACCTGGGACCTGGTCTTCAAGCCCGAGTACATCAGCCGGCTCAAGAGCTGCGGCGTGTCCTTCCTGGACTCCCCCACCGAAGTGGTGCCCGCTGCCTTGCACTACCTGGGCCGCCCCGCCTACAGCAAGAACATCGCCGATTACCAGGCCGTGCCGCCGCTGCTCAAGTCCATCCGCCCTTATGTGACGCTGTTCAGCTCGACCGGCTACATCAATGACCTGGCCAATGGCTCCATCTGTGCCGCCTTCGGTTACTCGGGCGACATCAACATCGCCAAGAACCGCGCCCTGGAAGGCCGCACCGGCCAGAACATCAAGACGCTGACACCCAAGACGGGCGGCGTGATCTTCATGGACACCATGGTGATCCCTGCGGATGCACCTCACCCCGAGAACGCGCACCTGTGGATGAACTACATCATGCGCCCCGAGGTGCATGCGTCGTTGACCAACAAGGTGTTCTACGCCAACCCCAATCTGGCGGCACGCAAGTTCGTCAAGCCCGAGATCGCCAATGACCCGGCCGTGTTCCCGCCCGAGTCCGAGATGAAGAAGATGGCCCAACCCGAAGCGCTCAACAACGACATCCGTCGCCAGATGACGCGCATCTACACCTCGTTCAAGACCGGCCTGTAAGCCACACCAAAGGGGCCCGGCATGAGCGTTGGTGATCCGGCTGAGGCCTTCCTGCGCATCGACAAGCTGATCAAGGATTTCGGTGCGCAAGACGGCAGCGTGTTCCGCGCTGTCGATGGGGTGTCGCTGGACATCGTCAAGGGTGAGATCTTCGCCTTGCTGGGGCCTTCCGGCTGCGGCAAGACCTCGCTGCTGCGCATGCTGGGGGGCTTTGATCTGCCCACCTCGGGCCGCATCCTGCTGGGCGGGCAGGACCAGGCGCAGCTGGCGCCTTATCAGCGGCCCATCAACATGATGTTCCAGTCCTACGCGCTGTTTCCGCACCTGAGCGTGTGGGACAACATCGCCTTCGGGCTGCGGCGCGAGGGCCTGCCCAAGGCCCAGATCAGCGAGCGCGTGGAGGCCATGCTCAAGCTGGTTCAGCTGGGCAAGTTCGCGCACCGCAAACCGCATCAGCTCTCAGGCGGGCAGCAGCAACGCGTGGCCCTGGCACGCAGCCTGGCCAAGCAGCCCAAGCTCTTGTTGCTGGACGAGCCCCTGGGTGCGCTGGACAAGAAGCTGCGCGAAGAGACCCAGATCGAGCTGGTCAACATCATCGAGACCGTGGGCGTGACCTGCGTGATGGTGACGCACGACCAGGAGGAGGCCATGGCCATGGCCAGCCGCATCGGCGTCATGAGCGAAGGCCGCATCCTGCAAGTGGGCTCGCCACGCGAGATCTACGAAACCCCGGCCACCCGCTTCGTGGCGGACTTCATCGGCAACGTCAACCTGATGGACGGCACGCTGGAGGTGGACGAGGCCGCGCACGTCGAGATCACCTGCCCGGATGTGCGGCACTACGTGGGCCACGGCATCACCGGCCACACCGGCATGCCGGTGACGGTGGCGCTGCGCACCGAAAAGATCCGCATCTCGCGCAAGCCCCCTGTGCAGGAAGAGGGCATGGCCCCCGCGCCCTACAACCAGGTCAAGGGGCGCGTGAAGGACATGGTCTATTTCGGCAGCGACACGCTCTACCACCTGCAGATGCCCAGTGGGGCCATCCTCAAGGTCACGCAGAGCAACACCGAGCGCCACCCGGATGACACCCTGAGCTGGGACGACGAAGCCTATGCCTGGTGGCTGCCCAGTGCCCATGTGGTGCTGACTCAATAAGGCGGGCCGGGCATGAGCAGCATCGCCAAGCCAAAGCTGACCTGGGCCGGCCGCAGTGTGATCGGCGTGCCCTATCTGTGGCTGCTGCTGTTCTTCATGCTGCCCTTCCTGATCGTGCTCAAGATCAGCATCTCCGAGATGGAGACGGTGGCCTTCAAGGACCTGATCACCTGGGTGGACGGCGTCTTGCAGGTGCGCGTCAAGCTGAGCAACTACCTGTTCATCACGCAGGACGACCTGTATTTCAAGACCTACCTGGCCAGCCTGAAGTACGCCGGCATCACGACTGCGCTGTGCCTGATGGTGGGCTACCCCTTCGCCTATTTCATGGCGCGTGCCGCCAAGGCCGTGCAGCCCGCCTTGTTGATGATGGTGATGCTGCCCTTCTGGACGTCCTTCCTGCTGCGGGTGTACGCATGGAAGGGCTTGCTGACCGAAGGCGGCTGGGTGGCGACGGTGCTGGACGCCCTGCGCATTGACCAGCTGTTGATCGCCACGAACCTGATCCCCGGGCCGGGGCAATACATGAACACGCCTTTCTCGCTGGTGCTGGGCATGGTCTACACCTACCTGCCCTTCATGATCCTGCCGCTGTACGCCAACCTGTCCAAGATGGACATGCGCCTGCTGGAGGCCGCCTCCGACCTGGGTGCCACGCCCTGGGTGACTTTCTGGAAGGTGACCGTGCCGCTGTCCCGCGCGGGCATCGTGGCAGGCTCCATGCTCGTGTTCATACCCTGCGTGGGTGAGTTCGTGATCCCCGAGCTGCTGGGTGGCCCGCAGACGCTGATGATCGGGCGCGTGCTGTGGGACGAGTTCTTTGCCAACAACGACTGGCCCATGGCGTCCAGCGTGGCGGTGGTGATGATCCTGCTGATCCTGGTGCCGCTGGCGCTGTTCAACAAGGCGCAGGCCGACCAGGAGGCTCACCGATGAGCAAGCCCCTGGCCATCCCGGCTTACCAGCGGCGCGGGCAATGGATCGCGCGGGCCTGGCTGACGGCGGGCTTCGTCTTCCTGTACCTGCCCATCGTGGCGCTGGTGGTGTACTCGTTCAACAACTCGCCCCTGCCCACGGTGTGGGGCGGCTTCACCTTGCAGTGGTTTGCCAAGCTGGCTGAAGACACCGAGATCCTCGGTGGCCTGTGGCTGTCGCTCAAGATCGCGTTCTGCACGGCCTCGGCTGCCGTGGTGCTGGGCATGCTGGCGGCCTGGGGGCTGGCCAAGTTCAAGCGCTTTGGTGGCCGCACGCTCATGGTGGGCATGATCAACGCACCGCTGGTGATGCCCGAGGTCATCATCGGGCTGTCCTTACTGCTGATGCTGGTGTCCATCCAGCGTGCACTGGGCTACCCCGAGCGCGGCATGCTCACGATCTGGCTGGGGCACCTGCTGGTGGGCATGGCCTATGCCACGGTGGTGATCCAGGCCCGTCTGCAAGACCTCAATCCGCAACTGGAAGAAGCCGCGCAGGACCTGGGCGCACGGCCCCTGCAGGTCTTCTTCCTGATTACCCTGCCGATGATCGCGCAGTCCCTGGCTTCGGCGTGGCTGCTGACCTTCACCCTGTCGCTGGACGACGTGGTGCTGGCGGCCTTCCTGTCGGGGCCGGGCTCGTCCACCCTGCCACTGGTGATCTTCTCGCGGGCGCGCCTGGGGCTGGACCCCAGCATCAATGCGGTGGCCACCGTGGTGATCGCCGTGGTGTCGCTGGCCGTGGTGGGGGGCAGCTATGCGCTGGCCCGTGCCGAGCGGCGGCGCGCGCAGGAAATCGCGCAGGCAACAAGGGCCTGAAGTCCACAGGCCTCGTCCAGGCCTTCGCAATCGTGAATGAAACAAGGAGCACAGCAAGATGAAGCACAAACTGACCTGGTCCCTGATGCCCGTGGCACTGGCCGCCTGCCTGGCGTGCGCCGCCGCGCCCGCGCAGGCTGACACGACCCAAGACCTGCTCAACGAGCTGCGCGCCCTGAAGGCCCGTGTGGGCGAGCTGGAAAAGAAGCTGGAAGCGCAGGCGAGCAAACAAGCCAGCAAAGAGGCCAGCAAGGGAGCCGATGCCCCCGCCCCCGGCATGACCCCGGAGCAGCAGCAGGACTTCAACCGCATCGCCGTCAAGACCGAGGCGCTGGAAGACTCGCGCGACATGCTGGGCTTCAAGGGCCTGAAGGTCAGTGGCTACATGGACCCGACCTTTGTCTTCAACCAGCGCCAGCACCAGGCGGGCTTCCAGTTCCTGAACTCGGTGGGCGATGGTGGCTATACCTATGACAACTCCTACATCGGCTCGGCCGCCATCGACTTCGTCAAGGAAACCGACGGCGGCTCGCGCTGGCGCCTGACCTTGTCGCCGCAGCGCAGCACGCAGGCGGTGTCCGAAGGCAGCGCCTCCATCCTGCACGAGGCCTCGGTGTCCATCCCGCTGACCGACCTGCAGACCCGCTTCATTGCCGGCCACATCCCGGACTGGTCAGGCTACGAGTACCTGCAGCCCACGCTCAACAAGCTGATCACGCACAACCTGCTGTTCGACCTGACCTTGCCCACGGCCTACACCGGCGCCGGCATGGAGATCACGCGCGACAAGTGGATCGTCAAGGGCGTGGTGGCCAATATGAACGCCAGCAAGCGCAACGCCAACGAGAAGACACCGGTGCTGGCTTACCGCGTGGACTATGCCAAGGGCGAGTTCCAAGGGTTCGGCTTTGCGGGGGTGCATGGGAAGGCGCACAACGGGCGCACCGTCACGGTGGACTCACCCACAGAAATTGTGGATATCAATGGTGTCGGTACGGGCAACTACCTTCCGGGTTCAACCGAGGTCTCCCAGCGTGACTCCCGTGTCGACCTCTTCGAGTTCGATGCCTACTTCATCCGTGGCGATTGGACCGTGCAAGGCCAGGCCAGCTGGGGACGCCAGCACAAGGCGTCCATCACGGCCAATCCCGATACGGGCGAGCTGCGCAACGCCATCTGGACAGGCCTGTCCGGCCTGGTGGCCTACAAGTTCGAGCCGCGCCTGGAAGGCGTGGTCCGGCTGGACCGCATCTTCAACAGCAAGAACGGTGGCGGCCTGCTGACTTACTCGGCCTTCGACGACCACAATGGCATCGGGCCCGCTCAGGTGGATGCAGACGGCGATGGCAACATCGACAACCCGAACAAGGGCGTGGACCGCACCGCTTTGACCTTGGGCATGAATTACGCCTTCAACCTCAGCACCGTGTTCAAGGTGGAGTACCGTTACGATTGGGCAAGCGGACCGGTGTTCCTGGATACCAAGTCCAACACCTACAAGAAGAACAACCAGCTGTTGAGCACCGCCGTGGTGGTCAGTTTCTGATTGATGCACGACCAGGGGGCTGTTGGCGTCCATGGTGGCGCGTGATGGCGTGAGGAGTGCTGCATGGGCGATCCGCGCAATGACTTTGATCAGTTGCTGAAGCAGCGGCGCTGGCTGGATCCGATCCCGCTGGAGCTGCAGCGGGCTTACCGTGCACAGCGCCTGGAGGAGTTCAACCGCCTGGTGAAGCTGTGGGGGCCGCTGCTGCCTGTCAGCTTCATCGCCTTTCAGGCCTTCACGCTGGTCTTCTACACGGCCGAGCTGCACGGCCCGGACCTGACCTTGCTGTTTTCGACAGAGGGTGTGGTGGTGGTGGCGATCCTGCTGGGGCTGCTGGTGGCGCACCAACCTGCCCAGCGCCTGTCATACGAAAAATGGATCCCCTGGGTGCTGGGCCTGATCATCGCCATCAAGGTGGTGGCCGGCTTCAACCTGGCCAGTACCTTGCTGGCCATCAATCAGGTCTACATCACCTTGCTGGTGGTGCTGATTGGCACGCTGTCGCTGCAGTTGCCCATCCGGGCGTGCGTCAAGGGCTGTGTGCTGGGCGGGCTGCCCTTTCTGGTCGTGCCCTGGCTGGCGAACCTTCACTATGGCTTGCTGTTCTTCGGGCACTACCTGTTGACGACCACCGTGGTGATGTCGGTGGTGGCCATGCGCGAAGACAAGGACCGCATGATGTTCCTGCAGTCCATGCAGTTGAGCCATGAGCGCCAGGAGGTGCAGCGGCTCAATGTGGAGCTGGCCGAGCTGGCCCGCAGGGATGCGCTCACCGGCCTGCCCAATCGTCGGGTGTTCGACGAGGCCTTGAGCAGCGAGTGGGACCGCGCACGGCGTAACCGCGCCAGCCTGGCCCTGCTGATGATCGATGTGGACCACTTCAAGCGCTACAACGACCGTTATGGCCACCCGGCAGGCGACCACTGCCTGACCGAGATCGCCGGGGCCATCGGCGGGGTGGTGCGCCGGCCGGGGGACGTGGCGGCGCGCTATGGCGGCGAGGAGTTCGTCATCTTGCTGCCGGGCACGACCGAAGACGGGGCGTGCGAACTGGCGGCCAGGCTGATCGCCAAGGTCGACGCCCTGAAGCTGCCGCACGAGGCGTCGTTGACGGCGCCGTTTGTCACGGTGAGCATCGGCGTGTCAGTGTGCGTGCCCCTGGGGGCCACGAGCGCGCAGAGCCTGACCGACGAGGCCGATGTCGCCTTGTACGAGGCCAAGGGGGCGGGCCGCCACACCATCCAGTGCCGGACGGTGGGGCAGGACGAGGGGGCATCAAGCTAATCCTTGAGCCACTTGAGTATCGGCGCCCATTGATCCAGGTCTTTGTCGACCTTGGTGGCGGCCACGTCCCACAGGCTCAGGCCATGGGCGGCCAGGTGGGCGTAGTTCTGCGTGTCGCGCAGCAGGCCCAGCAAGGGGATGTCCAGCGTCTGCAGGAACTCCTTGAGGTGCTCGGTGGCCTTGGTGTGGTCCTTGATGCGGTTGCCCACCACCGCCAGTTGGGCCTTGCTGGCCTTGTCACCCTTCTTGCGCCCGGCCAGCTCGGCCAGGAAATCCTGCGTGGCGTAAATGTCGAACACGCTGGCCTGCAAGGGCACGATGACCTTGTCGGCCAGCTTCATCACCGCCTCCAGGCCGGGGCCATGCAGGCCGGCCGGGGTGTCCAGCACGATGTGCGTGGTGCCCTTGGGTGGCCGCGCGATGTGGTCGTCGGTGATGTCCCAGCTCTGGATCTGGGGGAGGTTGTCGGGGCGCAGCTTGAGCCACAGCCGGGAGGACTGCTGGCGATCAACGTCGCCCAGCATCACGGCATGACCCTGGCGGGCGAAGTAGCCCGCGATGTTGCTGGACAGCGTGGATTTGCCCACACCGCCCTTTGGATTGGCGACCACGATCACCGGCATGGTGTCCTCCTCATCAGCAGCTCGGAAAGCTATTGTGACCCATGCAGCCTGCGCATGGCCCTCTTCGTGGCTACCCGCGAAAACCCGTGTAGGGCGCTGGCCATGCTCCCGTACCTGAGGGGGATACAGCGGGCGTCGTGGCGCCTAAACTCACTCCTCATAAATGATCATTCAACGATGAGGGAGGAAATGCCATGAAGGTAGCTTGTTTCGCGCCTGTGCGTTCTGCGTTGGTGTTGGCTTGTGTCATGTCGGGCATGGCGGCGCAGGCGCAATCGACGGGCGATCTGGCCAGTGGCTCGGCTTCATTGAGCAACGTCGCTTTCAAACTGGAATCGCTGGCGCCGCAGCCTGGCGGCGCTACCTGGATCCAGTTCGGGCAACCGGTCGGTGACACGGTCTACGAACAGCAAGGCTGGGCCTACACAACCGGCCAGGTGCTGCGCGAGGCGGACACGGGCAACGCCGTGACGCCGTACTGGCAGGACACCTACTTCAATGCGCCACTGCCTGGCCAGGTAAGCAATCTGGCTGCCACCGATGGCACCGGCACGGTCTCGGTTGGCCCCAATGGCCTTTCGGCCACGACGCGCGTGGGCGCGGATGCCCTGAGCAAGGCCACCACCTGGAACGGCGCCAGCAGCAAGGTCTATGAGGTGTACAGCACGGCCTCATCGGGCTCCTACCTGTACGACCATCCCATGGACACCAACTACGAGACGGGGGCCATCACGCTCCAGCCCTGGTCGCCCATGCAACCCGTGCAGTTCACCTTGTCGGCCCATACCAGGCTTGTCCTGGAGGGTGACGCCGCCGTGCAGGCCAGCCTGGCCGCCGGCATGATGGTGCCTTGGGACGACCCCAACAGTGCCTACAACCCGACGGTCTCGGCCTTTGCGCAGCTGAGCATCGGCCGAGGGGTCGCCTCGCGCCCCTTGATCGGCAGCTACGCCTCGTGGTCTGACTATGTGGCCGACATGCAGGATGCGTACGCCTGGACCGGGGACTCGGTTGGTGTCTACAACTCGATGGACCCCGCGACGCTGGACCCGCAGTCGCGTCACCTGTCGGTGGCCCTGGTCAATGACAGTGACACCGAAATGACCGGCGTGTTCCTGATGAACGTGGGTGCTGGCGCCTACTTCCAGCAACCGCTGGACGTGCCCGCCATCCCCGAACCCTCGACCTATTTGTTGATGGGGCTGGGGCTCGTGGGCCTGGTCTGGCGCCGTCGCACCCTGGTGAACCCGTCCTGATCTGGATCAGGAATTGACGTGATGGCCTCGCCTCTCATGGGGGCGGGGCTTTCTTTTTGGTCTAAAACATATATCATTGATGAATGTTTTAACGGTGTAGAGACCAACCATGACCTTCCTGCAGCAATCCCTGGGGCAGATCGCCCGCGAAGTGCCCGGCGCAACCGACGTGTTCCATGACCACAAGCTCGACTTCTGCTGCGGTGGCGCCCACACCCTGCAAGAGGCCACGGCCAAGAAGGGCCTGGACCCGGCACCGATCGTGGCGCGGCTGGCGCAGTTGGTGTCGCAGGCGCAGGAAGCGCCGCGCCAGTGGGCCGCGCAAGACATGCCCGAACTGGTGGACCACATCCAGTCCTACTTCCATGAGCGCCACCGCGAGCAGTTGCCCGAGCTGGCACGGCTGGCCAAGCGTGTCGAGGCCGTGCACCGCGACCACCCCGCCTGCCCGCTGGGCCTGACGAAATTGCTGACCGAGATGAACTCGGAGCTGGCCAGCCACATGGAGCGCGAGGAAAGCATCCTCTTCCCCTTGCTCAAGGCGCAGCAGTACGGCGCTTCGCAGGGGCCGATTGAGGTCATGCTGGGTGAGCACGACCACCATGGTGAAAACCTTGAGCGCGTGGAGGCCCTGACCCAGGACATGACGCCGCCACCGGGTGCCTGCAACACCTGGCAGGCCCTGTACCTGGGCTTGCGCGCCTTCCGCAAGGACCTGATGGCCCACATCCATCTGGAAAACAATGTGTTGTTCGACCAGGCGCGCAGCGCCGCGTGAGTGAGCCATGGCCATCGCAGCTGCTGCCCCCCTCTTGTCCGCCCCGCCCACCCCGCCTCGTGCGGAGCCTGGCCCGGCGCTGGGCTATACCGGCATGTGGGTCGGCATCTGCCTGGAGTTCTTCGAGTTCTCGGTGCTGTTTGCCGTGTACTTTGGCGCCCGCGTGCTGGACCCCAGCGCCTTCCGCGATGGGGCGGGGCGCCTGTCGGCCCTGTCAGGCATGGCGATCACCTTGGTCATGGTCAGCGCGGGCTTCTTCATGTCCCGCACCGTGGACGCGTTGCGGGCCAACCAGCAGCGCGCAGCGCGTTGGTGGATCCTGGCGGCGCTGCTTTGTGCCTGCCTGTACCCGGTCATCAAGTACCTGGAGATCCAGTCCAACAACGCGCACCACCTGAGCGCGGCGGGCAATGTGTTCGTCACGGTGTACTACTACCTCACGCTCAACCACCTGATCCACGCCTCGTGGGGGATCATGGGCATGACGTGGCTGACCACCTGCGTGTGGCTGAACCGTTTCAACCAGCGCAGCGTCGAGGCGCTGGCCATCTACTGGCACGCCACCGACATCGTCTGGTTGATGATCTTCTCGTTCTTCTATGCCTTTGTGTGAGGCCGACATGAACCACAAGCTGTCATCGAACAAGGGCGCGGCGCTGGCCTGGCTGGCGCTGGTCGTGCTCTCTGCGCTCAGCCTGATGCTCACGCACCAGGGCCACGGTGTCTCGGCATCGGCCCTCGTGGTGGCGGCGCTGGTGTGGATCAAGGCGCAGATCGTGGCGCGCCGCTTCCTGGAGTTGGGCCATGCCAGCCCGACCTTTCAGTGGGCGATCAACATCTTCATGGCTTACGGCCCCATCGGGCTCGTCGTCATTGCCTTGACGGTCAACCGGGTGTCTTGACGCGGCCGCTGCCCTTGATGGGCATGGCAACGGGTACCTCGGTGGCCAGGCCCAGCAGGCTGGCCGCCGCCGCCGGGGCGGTGATGGCTTCGGCCAGCGTCAGGCCATCGAGCTCGCGCATGAAGGCCGCCATCGCGCGCCGCAGCACGCGCTGCAGATTGCAGGCCGGCTGGATGGTGCAGATGTCCAGGGTGTCGGGGTCATGGCAGGCCACCACAGCGAAGTCCTTTTCCGCCAGGCGCACGATCTCGCCGACGGTGATCTGCTCGGGTGGGCGGGCCAGTTGCATGCCGCCGCTGCGCCCGCGCACGGTGACCACCAGGCCGCTGTGCCCCAACTCGTGCACGATCTTGGTCAGGTGGCTGCGGGAGATGGCGTAAGCCTGGGCGATGTCATCGATGCGTGACAACTCTCCCGAGCGATGCTTGATCGCCAGGAACATCATCACCCTGAGCGTGTAGTCCGTGTAGACGGTCAGGCGCATGTCAAATCATTCCGGCTCATGTGGTCCATTGTCTGCGAGTTTCGCGCGGCAAGGGGCGCAGGTGGCTAGACTAAGCGCAAAGACCTTGCACAGATTGCCGGAGTTTCGCCATGACCGCTTTTCAAGCCGCCAGTCCCCAGGCCCGCATCTGGCGAGACCGCGCCGATGCCTTGATTGCCGAGGGCCGCATCGATGGCCGCGCCTTCATCGAGGGGCAACGTGTGGCAGCGCGCAGCGGCGCCAGCTTTGAGGGGCAGTCGCCCATCGACGGGCGGGCGCTCACGGCGGTGGCCCGATGCGATGCGGCCGATGTGGACGCGGCCGTGCAGTCGGCCCGTCGCGCGTTTGAAGACGGCCGTTGGGCCCGCCAGGCTCCGGCCGATCGCAAGCGGGTGCTGCAACGCTTTGCCGAGCTGATGGTCCAGCACAAGGACGAGCTGGCCCTGCTGGAGACGCTGGACATGGGCAAGCCCATCCAGTACAGCCTGAGCGTGGACGTGCCACTGGCCGCGCGTTGCATCAACTGGTTCGGCGAGGCCATCGACAAGGTCTATGACGAGATCGCGCCCACGGCCCACACGGCCCTGGCCCTGATCCAGCGCGAGCCGGTGGGTGTGGTGGGCGCCATCGTGCCTTGGAACTACCCCATGCTGATGGCGGCCTGGAAGCTGGGGCCGGCGCTGGCTTGCGGCAACAGCGTGGTGCTCAAGCCTTCTGAAAAATCGCCATTGAGCGCCTTGAAGCTGGCAGAGCTGGCCATCAAGGCGGGCCTGCCCGAAGGCGTGTTCAATGTGGTGCCGGGTTACGGCCATGAGGCAGGGCAGGCCCTGGCCTTGCACATGGACGTGGACGCCCTGGGCTTCACCGGCTCGACCCGCGTGGGCCGCCAGATGCTGGCCTATTCGGCGCAGAGCAACCTCAAGCGCGTGTTCAACGAGCTGGGGGGCAAGTCGGCCTTCATCGTGTTTGACGATGCCGACAGCATCGAGCGCGCGGCGGACACGGTGGCCGGTTCGCTGTTCTTCAACCAGGGTGAATCGTGCAATGCGCCATCACGCTTGTTGGTGCACGAATCGGTGGCGGATGAGATGGTGGCGCGCATCGTGGCGCAGACCCCGCGTTACCAGCCCGCTGATCCGCTGGACCCGTCCACCGTGATGGGCGCCCTGGTGGACGAAGGCCAGTTGCGCACGGTGCTGGGCTACATCGACGCCGGCCGCCAGGAAGGCGCGCGTTGTGTGGCCGGTGGGGCGCAGGCGCTGGCCGATACGGGCGGGCAGTATGTGCAGCCCACGGTGTTCGATGGCGTGCGCCACGAGATGAAGATCGCGCAGGAAGAGATCTTCGGGCCGGTGCTCAGCGTGATCCGCTTCAAGGATGAGGCCGAGGCGATTCGCATGGCCAATGGCACGCCTTATGGCCTGCAAGCCAGCGTGTGGAGCCAGCATATCGACAGGGCCCATCGCGTGGCGCGGGCCTTGAAGGCGGGCACGGTGCACGTCAACCAGTACGACGAAGACGACATCACCGTGCCCTTCGGGGGCTACAAGCAGTCCGGCAACGGGCGGGACAAGTCCTTGCATGCGCTGGACAAGTACACCGAGTTGAAGACCACCTGGATCCGGATCAACGGCGCGTGAGCCGGGCCGGGTCTCAATAACCCACGGTGAAGCGGCGGCGCAGGTGCTGCGGCGCTTCGATCTCGTTGACGATGGCCACGGCCAGGTCGGGTGTGGAGATCTCGGCGGGGCCCTTGTCCGTCATCAGCACCTCGTCGCCACCGAGGCGGAAGGCGCCGGTGCGCTCGCCGGGGTGCAGCATCACGGGCGGCGAGATGAAGGTCCAGGCCAGATCGGGCTCGCCTTGCAGCAGCGTGAGTGCGTCACGGGCCGCGGTGGCGCCCACCTTCCATTGCGCGGGGAACTCGGGCGTGTCCACCAGCTGCACGCCGGGGGCCACATACAGGCTGCCCGCACCACCCACAACCAGCAGGCGCTGCACGTCGGCGGCTTTCACGCCCGCCGTGATGGCGCGGCTGCCGGCCATGAAGTCTTCGTACAGATTGGGGTTGGCCCAGCCCGCGTTGTAGGCGCTGATGACGGCGTCGTGACCCTTCACGGCCTGCGCGACCTGGCTGGCTTGCTGCACGTCGGCCTGCACCACGGTCAGGCCGGCTTGTGCGGCGACCTTGCTGGGGTCACGGGCCAGGGCGGTGACCTGGTGGCCGCGTTGCAGGAGCTCGGCGAGGATGGCCGAACCGACGAAACCTGTGGCGCCAATGAGTGCGATGTGCATGGTGGTGTCCTTTTGGAAAGTGCGTGACGTGAGGCCTTGAGCCGATGCCTGAACGATACGGGCTTCACAATCAGCCTGGAAGTCCCCAAAATAGGCAATCATTGTTTAGAAAACCTTCATGTTTGATCAACTCAAGCGCATGGCCACGCTGGTGACGGTGGTGGAGCAGGGCTCGTTTGGCGCGGCGGCCCGGGCGCTGGGGACCACCACCTCGGCCGTCAGCCAGCAGATCCGCGCGCTGGAGCAGAGCCTGGGCCTGCCCTTGCTGGCCCGCACCACGCGCCAGCTGCGGCTGACCACGGCGGGTGAGTCCTTTCACCGCGAGTGCGTGGCCATGGTGGACGCCGCCCGCCGCGCCGAGCAGGCCTTGCAGACCATCAAGGACGCGCCCACGGGCGAGCTGCGCATGACCGCACCGGCGGGCTTTCTGGCCCACCTGAGCCGGGCCTTGGCGCCGGTGCTGCTGCGCCACCCCGGCCTGAAGCTGCACGTGCTGGCCGACGACGCCATGAGCGACCTGGTGGGCCAGCGCATCGACGTGGCGGTGCGTTTCGGGCGCCTGCCCGACAGCAACTGGGTGGCACGCAAATTGGGCACCATGGCCATGGTCCTGTGTGCCTCGCCGGCCTACCTGGCGCGTTGCGGCCAGCCCGCCCACCCGGATGAGGCCGGGCCTTTCGAGTGGGTGGCGCTGGACACCGGGGGCAGCGCCCCGCGCACAGGCCTGCAATGGCAAGGGCCGGGGCCTGAGCACCACGTGCACTGGCCGGTGCGTGTGAGCGGGAACAACCAGGCCTGGGTGCAGCACATGTGCGAGGCGGGCCTGGGTGTGGCTTTGCTGGCCGAGTGGGACGTGCGCGAGGCCCTGTCCCAAGGCCGACTGCAGAGGGTACTGCCGCAATGGGAGGCCCCGCCGCTGGACATGTACGCGGTCATGCAGCCACGCAGCGCGGGCACACCCAAGGTGCAGGTGGCGCTCGATGCCCTCGCGCGGCTGGTGACACAATCGGAGCATGTCCGCGCCCATTCTTGATGCCGTTCTTGACGTTGTGTGCCTGTGCGCCGCCTGGTGCGGCACCTGCCGCGAGTACGAGGCCACCTTCGCCGAGTTGCAAAAGGCCAAACCCGGGCACCGCTACCGCTGGATCGACATCGAGGACGAGGCCGATTTCGTGGGCGATGTGGACATCGAAACCTTCCCGACGCTGCTGGTGGCCTACCAGGGCCAGGTGATGTTTGCCGGGCCGGTGCTGCCGCGCCTGGGGGATGCGCAAAGGTTGGTGGAGGTGCAGCAGCATCAGGCTGCGCAAGGGGCCGTGCCCAGTGCCACCTTGCTGGGCTTGCCGGCCGATCAGGTCGAGGCGTTCAAGGCGCTGGCCAAGGCGCTTTGAAAACGCGCTTTGAATGGCGCCCTGCGAACGGGCGCACCAGGTCACTCAGAACATGTCCGCAAATTCGCTGGGCAGGTGTTCGTGCGTGGTGTCCGGCGGGGTCCACTGCTTGACCCAGTTGGCGAACTGGGCGCCGGGCATGGGCTTGGCGATGAAGTAGCCCTGCACCTCGTCGCAAGACAGGCTGTCGAGCAGCTTCCAGGACTTGGCGCTTTCGACGCCTTCGGCCACCACGGTCAGGCCCAGGTTGTGGGCCAGGTCTACCGTGGAGCGCACGATCTTGGCATCTTGCAAGTCGCTCTCCATGTTCATCACGAAGGACTTGTCGATCTTGAGTTCGTCCACCGGCAGGCGCTTGAGGTAGGCCAGTGAGGAGTAGCCCGTGCCGAAGTCGTCGATGGAGAGTTTCAGGCCCATGGTGTGCAGACGGTTGAGCGTCTGCAGTGCGCGCTGGGGGTCGTCCATGATGGCGCTTTCGGTGATCTCCAGCACCAGCAGGCCGGGTTCGATGCTGTAGCGTTCCAGCACCTTTTCGAGCTTGTTGGGCAGTTCCTGGTCCATCAGGTCGCGGGTGGACAGGTTGACCGCCAGCTTCATGCGCATGCCCTGCTCGGTGAGCGAGTGGCTCATCTGGGCGACCTGCTCGATCATCCACATGGTCAGCACGCGCACAAAGCCCGTCTGCTCGGCAAAGGGGATGAAGCGCATGGGCGGCACCATGCCGCGCACCGGGTGCTCCCAGCGCACCAGGGCTTCGGCGCCCAGCACCTCGCCCGTGCGCAGGTTGATCTTGGGTTGCAGGAACAGGCGCAGCTGGTCCTGGTCGACGGCCGAGCGCAGCTCGCTGAGCATGGTCAGCGACTCTTCGCTGGTGGAGTCCAGGCCAGGGTGGTAGGTCACGGTGCCGGACTGGTTCTGCTTGGCGGCGTACATGGCCACCTCGGCGCGGCTGAGCAGGGTGTCGGCGTCCACGCCGTGCTCGGGGCTGCTGGCCACGCCGATGCCGGCGCCCAGGTCCACGGTGTGGTCGTCCAGGGTGATGGGTCGTTCGAAGGCGGCCAGGATGCGCTGGGCCACCGGGAAGGCGGCCTTGGCATCGGTGGCTTGCAGCAAGATGGCGAATTCATCGCCACTGAGGCGGGCCAGCACATCGCGTTCGGTCAGGGCGTCGTTGCGCAGGCGCTCGGCCACGGCGCGCAGCAGGCGGTCGCCAAAGCGGTGGCCCAGCACGTCGTTGACGTGCTTGAAGCGGTCCATGTCCAGCAGCAGCACGGCGCAGGGGGTGCCATCTTCGTCGGTCTTCTGGATGGCCTGGCGCAGGTCGTGGCGGAACTGCTCGCGGTTGGGCAGGTCGGTCAGGGCGTCCTGGTAAGCCAGGCGGCGGATCTCGCCTTCACGGGCCTGGATGGCCTGGCGCATGGTCTCGAAGGACTGGGCCAGCTCGCCGATCTCGCCCTTGAAGGCGGTGCGGACCTCGGCGCCGTAGTCACCCCGCTCCAGGCGGCGCGCCGAGCTGGACAGCACGCGCAGCGGGGTGGTGATGCGCCGTGCCGTGACCAGGCTGCCCATGGCGAACACGGCCAGGCCCACGGCGGTCAGCAGCAGCAGCTTGAACTTGAGCTGGTTGAAGGGCTCCAGTGCCTTGTCCACCGAGCGCATCAGCAGCGCGGTGGTGGGGGATTGGCCCGGTGCACCCGGCAGCATCACCGGCAAGGCGCTGTATTCGGTGCCGCCCACGCGCATGGCCACGCCCTGGGCATCGCCGTCGTTGATGGGCTTTTCCCAGGCGGCGGCCAGGGCCGGCCACTTGGCGGCATCCATCGTGGCGACAGACACCCGCCAGTCGCCGCTGTTCTCGCGCAGCATGAGCGCCACTTCCATGCCGGACAGGTTGTTCATGTCCTGCAGCAGCTGGCGGTCGATCTTGAAGCCCATGCCCACCCAGCCGATGGTGGCGGGCGCCCGCACGGGAACGGCCACGATCTGGTAGGGCAGCCCGTCGATCACCTCGACCTGGTATTGCTGCGCGCCGCCGGCCTGCATCTGCTTGGCGTAGCGGCGCACGGCGGCCAGGAAGTGTTCCGCATGGGGGATGGTGCTGGCCTTGAGCTGGAAGTCGTTGTCCGTGAACAGCGCCAGGTTGGCGTGGATGCGTTCACTGTTGTTGACCAAGGCGGACTGCACGGTCTCCTGGTCGCCACTGGCCACCGCCGAGCGAAAGCCGTAATCGGCCGACAGCACGCGCGTGGCTTGGTCCAGGTTGGCGTTGTTCTGCCCGAGCAGGCGCAGGAACACACGCTCGCTGGTGGTCAGCTCTGCGCGGATGGCCGTGCGCGCGTTGTGGTCGATGCTGTCCTGAATGAACCAGTAGCTGGCGGCCTGGATGACCAGGAGCAAGCCCAGGTACACGGCAACGATCCGCGTCTGCAGCTTTTCCGGGTTGAAGAAGGCAGGCAGCATGGAGGGGCGGGTAGACCTCGGCGATCAGCAGGTGCCCGGGGCCGGGACGTGATCCGGGCGAGTCAGGCGCCGGGTGTCATCGTCGCGCAGCCAGATGGCCATGGCGGTATCCAGCCAGTTGCATGCTGACATTTCCGTCACGTTGTCTGGCCGAGCCTGTACCTGAGGTTCACAGATTGCCGGAATCGTCTTTTTACTGGATTGTTGTTGGTCGATCCGTTCCATATACAGCCTTTAGAAACGTGGGTCACTTTTTCCTGACCTCTGTCTATCGGCTATCTTGGCGCGGTGGTGAAGGGTACTGCGTGCCCATGAGGGATGCAAAAACACCCCATTTCGTGTGGGACTTCACGTCGGCTGTGACTCTTTCATGACGTGCTGAATCTGCCGATCGAACTCGGTGCGGAAGGCCTCGACCGCCTCTTGCGGAATTTCATCATGCTGATGGACGAGGCACAAGAACTGTTTGCCGTTGAGGATCACCGCGCCGATCAGGAAGACCGTGCTGAGCGTGGCCGGCCACAGCTCGTGCAGCCGGACGCTGGCGTTCTTGGGGTTGATGAACTCGCAGGCGCCCAGGTTGCTGAAGTGGCAGCTCAGGGTGGGCAGGGTGCCTTTGGCCTTGCTGTTGAAGATCAGGTAGCTGAACAGGTTGCGGCCCAGCAGGGGCAGCAGCTCGTAGAACAGCAGGGGCAGGGCGTAGTCACGCGAGGCGTAGCGCGCCAGGTGCGTCTTGACCTGGTTTTCCAGATCGTTGATTTGCTCGCCCATGCTGGCCTGCCGGTTGGCCAGGATCGTGAAGGAGTGCACGAAGTTGCCGAACTCGGGCGCCGATCGTTTGGGAAAGTAGCGGCGCAGGTCCACCGAGATGCGGATGGCGGCGGTGGCCTTGGGGTCCTGCTCGGCCAGGGCCAGGAAGGTGTTGCCGACGATGGCGGTCAGCAGGGTGTTGACCGTGGTGCCGTATTGCTTGGCCAGGGCCTTCATGGTGTCCGCCGGGCAGGGGATGTCGTGGTAGCAGATGCCGGTGGTGGTGTAGCGCGTGCTGGGGTGGCGTTTGAGCGTGACGATGTGGCGCCCGCTTGCCGCCGCCTTGTCGGCGCGGCTGTTGCGCCACCAGCGGGCGATGTTGGCCGGCCATTGCCACCACTTGAGCGGCATCACGGCCGGCAGCATGGTGGGGTTGTCGATCTGGCAGGCGGTCATGGGCTGGCCACTGAGGCGGGCCATGATGGCGCACAGCATCTGCACCATGGAGCGGCCATCGCCGATGATGTGGTTGATCGCAAACAGCAGGGCCGGCTGGGTCGGGTGCGGCACGAAGCGCGCCACCCAGGGCAGGCCGCGCTCCATGCAGATGGTGTGGTTCATGAACTCATCGTGCAGGGCCCGCAAGGCTTCGCGCGAGGAGGCATCCACGCCTTGCTGCACGCGAAAGGCGTCGTCGAACAGCTGGTCGATCTGGCGTTCGTCGCTCAGGAGGCGCAGCTTGTAGCTGAAGGCCGTGGGCTCGATCACGCCGCGCATGCGCGGAAAGGCCGTCGCCAGCTCGCGCATGGTCTGGCGCATGAGCTCGGTGCTCACCGGCGCGTCAAAGCGCAGGATGAAGGGGATGTTGATGGGGCCGAGGTAGCCTTCGGCGGCCCAGTACATGTGTTCGGATCGGTTCAGCGGGATCAGATCAGGGGCGGCCACAACAGGGTTCCAGCTCGGGTTCGACGCCCTTTGATCAGGCGCCATCCAACGGGTGCCGAGGGACTATAACAACCGCCCCCCAGCCGCCCTGTGCGGGCTTTCCAGCGCTGATGGCCGCCGAGGTGGTGGCAGATGGCCCCGACTCAGGGGGGCCTCAGTGAAGGGGCAGGCCCTTGCCTGGCCTGGCAGGCTCAGGCGCTGGCGACCTTGGCCAGCTGCAGCGCCAGGCGGCGCAGGGCTTCCCACGGGTCTTCGGGCCATTGCGGGTGGCGCAGGCCTTTGACGATGCCGTCCACCGTGCTGGCTGAGGTCACCAGGCGGGCCAGGGCGGGGGCCTTGGCGCGCGGCAGGATGCGCTCGAACAGGCGCTCGCGCGGGCCCCAGACGCGTTGCTCGCGCAGCACCATGGGCAGCGGCTTGCCGCCGTCCAGCGCGGTGCGGGCGCGGTGCAGGGCCAGGATGTCTTCGGCCAGGGCCCAGTGCACCAGCACGGCGGCTTCGCCTTCGGCCTCCAGGCCGTCGATCATGCGCAAGGTGCGCTCGATCTGGCCGGACAGCACCGCCTCGCTGAGCTTGAAGACATTGAAGCGGGCCACGTCGACCACGGCCTCTTCGATGTGTTCGATGGTGAGCGTGCCGGGTGGGTGCAGCAGGCCGAGTTTGACGATTTCCTGGTGCGCGGCCAGCAGGTTGCCTTCGACACGGTCGGCAAAGAAGGCCAGGGTGCGCTGGCCGGCTTCACCGGCTTCGACCTGCTGGCCTTGTGCAGACAGGCGCTGGGCGATCCACAAGGGCAGTTGCTGGCGCTCGACGGGGTCGCAGCGCAGGGTCATGCCGATGCCGTCCAGCGCGGTGAACCAGGCGCTGCCTTGCTGGGTCTTGTCCAGGCGGGGCAGGGACACCAGGGTGATCACGCCATCGTTGCCTGCTGCCATCTCGCAATACTGCTGCAGGGCCTGCGAGCCATCCTTGCCGGGCTTGCCCGAGGGGATGCGGATCTCGATGAACTGCTTGTCCCCGAACAGGGACATCTCGCTGGCCGCACCCAGCAGGCTGGACCAGTCGAAGTAGGCGCCGGTGACGGTGTGCACCTGGCGCTCGGTGTAGCCCGCCGCGCGTGCGGCCTGGCGGATGGTGTCGCCACCTTCCTGCACCAGCAGGGGCTCGTCGCCATACAGGGTGTAGATGGGCTTGAGCGCACCGGCGGCTTTTTGCAGGTGGGCGGTGAGCTGGTCCAGGCGCAGTTGCATGGGGCCTTGGGGTGCGGGTGTCGGTGGGGTGGTCAGCTGGGCGGTCAGCGCGACGCGGCAGCGTCAGGGGCCGAGGGCGCGTGGACGACCGACGGCACGGGCGCCTCGACCGGGGTGATCAACTGATCGGGCCGGATGGCCGCCAGGCGGCGCAGCAACTGGTTGACGATGTCGGACTGCATGGCCGTGTGCAGGGCGGCGAGCTCGTCCTGCTTGGCCAGGGCGTCTTTTTCGTTGTAGGTCATTTCACGCGCCAGCGCGAGGTCGGCGGCGGGCAGCAGGATGCTGCCGTCCCCGCGCTTGATCTGAAAGCGCAGGGTGTTGCGTGCCGTCATGTCGCGGATCTGGCCGTAGGCCGTGGTGGTCGAGACCACCATGTCGCGCTTGTCCAGCAGGGCCTCGAACACGATGTGGCTGCTGGGCACGCTGCTGGCCGAGGCCGCTTGCGTGGCCGCCAGGGTGCTGTCAACCACGGACACGCCCGAGGCTTCCAGGGCACGTGCCAGCTCGGCGGCCATGGGCGAGGTGCCCACAAAGCCGGTGAGCTGGATGGTCTTGAAAGCCATGTCGTAGCCACGGCGCAGCTTGAAGCCGCAGCCGCTGCTCGCGCCAATCAGGCCGATGGCGGCCACGGCGATGGTCAGGCGGCGGGTCTGGCTCAGCCAGTTGCGTCGTGTGCTGTTCATCATGATCCTCAGACCACCACGTTGACCAGGCGGCCCGGTACCACGATGACCTTCTTGGCCGGCTTGCCTTCGGCGAACTTGGCAAAGTCCTCGCTGGCCAGGGCGGCGGCTTCGATGGCGGCCTTGTCGGCGTTGGGGCTGACCTTGATCGCGCCGCGCAGCTTGCCGTTGACCTGCAGCATCAACTCGATCTCGTCTTGCACCAGGGCCTCTTCGACCACCACGGGCCAGGGCGCATCCAGCAGGTCGCCTTGGCCGGCTTGTGCGGCGTAACCCAGGTCTTCCCACAGCACGTGCGTGAGGTGCGGGCAGGCGGGGTACAGGCCGCGCAGCAGCACGCTGAAGCCTTCACGAATCACGGGCATGTCAGCGGCCAGGTCAGTCGGGGTGTCGCCCTTGTGGGCTTCGAGTGCATTGAGCAGCTTCATGGCCCCGGAGGCCACGGTGTTGTACTGCATGCGCTCGTAGTCGTAGCTGATCTGCTTGAGGATGACGTAGACCTCGCGGCGCAGGGCCTTGGCATCGGCGCTGAGTTCGGCTTGCACCACCGGGCCAGCGGCCTTGATGGCCTCGGCATTCTTGGCGCCGAAGTTCCACACGCGCTTGACGAAGCGGTGCGCGCCTTCCACGCCGGCGGCGCTCCACTCCAGTGTCTGCTCGGGTGGCGAGGCGAACATGGTGAACAGGCGGGCCGTGTCGGCGCCCATGGTGTCGATCAGCTCTTGCGGGTCCACGCCATTGTTCTTGGACTTGGACATGGTGCCCACGCCGCCGTACTCGATGGCCGAGCCATCGGCCTTGAGCTTGGCGCCGTTGATCTTGCCGTTGGCGTCAAAGGTGTTCTCGACCTCGTGCGGCCAGAAGTACTCGATGCCACCTTGCGCCGTTTTGCGCGAGTAGATGTGGTTGAGCACCATGCCCTGCGTGAGCAGCTTCTTGAAGGGCTCGTCGATCTTGACCAGGCCCAGGTCGCGCATGACCTTGGTCCAGAAGCGCGCATACAGCAAGTGCAGGATGGCGTGTTCGATGCCGCCGATGTACTGGTCCATGCCGCGGTTGCCGGCTGCATTGGCGGCGCCCATCCAGTAGTTGGTGCGCTCGTCGACCATGGCTTGCGCGTTGTCGGCGCAGGTGTAGCGCAGAAAGTACCAGCTCGAATCCACGAAGGTGTCCATCGTGTCGGTTTCGCGCTGGGCGGGCTTGCCGCACTTCGGGCAGCCCACGTTCAGGAAGTCGGGGCGCGATTTGAGCGGGTTGCCGCTGCCATCGGGCACCACGTCCTCGGGCAGGACCACGGGCAGGTCCTTCTCGGGCACGGGCACGGAACCGCAAGTGTCGCAATGGATGATGGGGATGGGGGTGCCCCAGTAACGCTGGCGGCTGATGCCCCAGTCGCGCAGGCGCCAGGTGGTTTTCTTCTCGCCCACACCCTTGGCAATCAGGATCTCGGCAACCTTGTTGACCGCGTCCTTGTAGGCCAGGCCATTGATGCCATCGCTGTTGACAGTCACGCCGCGTTGCTTGTCGCCGTACCACTCGGCCCAGGCATCGGTGCTGAAGGTTTCGCCTTCTGCTTGAATAACCTGCTTGATGGCGATGCCGTACTTCTTGGCAAAGGCGAAATCGCGCTCGTCATGCGCGGGCACGCCCATCACGGCGCCATCGCCATACGACATCAGCACGTAGTTGCCCACCCAGACCTCGACCTGGTCGCCGGTGATGGGGTGGGTGACGAACAGGCCCGTGGGCACGCCCTTCTTTTCTTGCGTGGCCAGCTCGGCCTCGGTGGTGCCACCGGTCTTGCATTCTTCGATGAAGGCTTGCAGCTTGGCATTACCAGCCGCGGCGTGCACGGCCAGCGGGTGCTCTGGCGCCACGGCGCAGAAGGTCACGCCCATGATGGTGTCGGCGCGGGTGGTGAACACCCACAGCTGGCCCTTGTTGATGAGGCTGCCCGCAGCGTCCTTGATGTCATGCGCAAAGGCAAAGCGCACGCCTTCGCTCTTGCCGATCCAGTTTTCCTGCATCAGGCGCACGCGCTCGGGCCAGCCGCTCAGGTAGTTGGGGTCTTCCGGGTTGGCCACGGCCGACAGCAGCTCGTCGGCGTACTTGGTGATGTTCAGGTAGTAGCCAGGGATCTCGCGCTTTTCAACGGGCGCGCCCGAGCGCCAGCCCTTGCCGTCGATCACCTGTTCGTTGGCCAGCACGGTCTGGTCCACCGGGTCCCAGTTCACGGTCTGGGTGCGGCGCTCGCACACGCCCGCTTCCAGCATCTTGATGAACAGCCATTGGTTCCACTTGTAGTAGTCGGGCTGGCAGGTGGCGATCTCGCGCGACCAGTCGATCGCCAGGCCCATCGCCTTCATCTGCTTCTTCATGTAGGCGATGTTGTCGTAGGTCCAGGCGGCGGGCGGCACCTTGTTCTTGAGCGCGGCGTTTTCAGCCGGCAGGCCGAAGGCGTCCCAGCCCATGGGCATCAGCACGTTGTGGCCGTTCATGCGCAGGTAGCGCGTGAGCATGTCGTTGATCGTGTAGTTGCGCACGTGGCCCATGTGCAGCTTGCCCGAGGGGTAGGGCAGCATGGAGCAGGCGTAGAAGGCCTTTTTGTCCTTGGATTCGGTGACGCGGTAGGCGTCGCGGTCGTTCCAGTGCTGCTGTGCACGGGCCTCGACGGCACGTGGGTCGTAGGTCTGGTTTTCTTGAGAAGCGCTCATGAGATCGGTCACCGCAAAGACGAATTCAGGCTGGCAGCCCTTCACCATGCGGGAAAAGGGCTCCAGCCTGTGAAAGGTGGAATCTGGGGATTATAGGAAGCGGCGGCGCCCCCGGCGCTGGCGGAGGTGGTGATCTCTGCCGCGGGGCGGGGTGCCTAGTGCAGGGCCTGGGCCGGTCGCAGGTTTTCCAGCAGCGTCGCCACGCGCTCGTGCGGGACGTAGATGAAGTTGTTGATGTAGCGGCCCACCTTGCCTTGCAGGCCCACGTTGTGGATGTCCTGGTCACGTGCCAGGTCGAAGTTGCTGAGCGGCTTGAGTTCGCCGTCCAGCAAATAAAAACCTTCGTAGCCCAGCTCACCCAGGAATTGGGCCACGCGCTGGACGGAGCCGGCGTTGTGCCGCTCTTCCACCTCGATGATCAGGTTGGGTTGCTCGCGGCGCAGGGTGGCCACAGCGCCTTCCAGCACGGCTTCTTCATTGCCTTCCACGTCGATCTTGACGAGGCTGACGTGGCGGTAGTCGTAGCTGTCCAGGGTGCGAACCTCGGCGTCGACCGTCTCGATGGCCTTGTCCGGTTGGGCCATCTCCAGCTTGTTGGTTTGCGCCATGGTGGCCCACGAGGGGTTGCCGGCGGGCATGCGCAACTGGGCGCGGCCGGGCGCACGGGACAGGGCCACGGGCTCCAGCCTGATTTTGTCGGCGTAAAAGCGCCGCAACTGCGCCTGCATGGCCGGCAGGGGCTCAAACGCGATCACCTGGTTGACCAGGGGCAGCAAATGGTGGACGTACAGGCCCTGGTTGGCCCCCACATCGATGGCGATGCCATCCGCCTGGCACAGCAGGGGCAGCAGCGCGATTTCCTTTTCAGCCAGCGAGGCGGCCTCGATGCGCCGCAGGTAGCGTTGCGCCATCCATCCCGGGGCGAGGTGTTCAATGGCGTTTTTGACCGTGAGACGTAGCAAACCCATATGCCCTCCTAGGCGAGTTCAACTCTCGGACGTGCACAGGCGCCGTTTGCCTCATTGGCGTGCAAACTGGGCGCAACCTTTACTGCGAGGGGCAGCGTAGCAGGGTGGGCGCGCCGTGCCTAGTCGGGCTTGAGCCGAGACGTCTGCCGGGGTGGACGGATGTGTATCGAGTTGTTGGGCGTGGGGGCCACTCGAGTCGGCCGGCCCCGCTCACGCCGAGGTCGGCAGCTTGATCCGCCGCAGCAGGTCGGCCAGGGTCTTGCCGGCTTCGTCGGCAAAGGTCTGCTCATCAATGGCCAGTTGCTGGATGCGGTCCAGCCGGAACTGGCGAAAATCCTGCCGCAACTCGCACCAGGCCGACAGTGTCCAGGCCGATTCCCAATACAGGCAGACCAGGGGGCGCAGGGTGCGGCGGCTGGGTTTGCCTTCGGCATCGGCGTAGTCCAGATGGACCAGGCGGCGGGCCTCGATGGCGCGGCGCAGTTGGCCCAATCTGTCCAGCACGATGGTGTCGTGCGGGCGCGCGGGGGCGTGCAGGGGCAGGCTGTCGGCGGCGGCGCGGCTGCCCAAGGGCAGCACGCTGAGGATCTTGCTGAGGGCGTCTTCCGCTTGCGCCGCCAGGGCCGGGTCCAGCCGGCTGCGCGCGATGCGCACCGAGGCGACCAGGGCTTGGGCTTGTTCGGGCGTGAACATGAGCGGCGGCAGGCTGTAGTCGCGGGCCACGCGGTAGCCCACGCCGGCCTCGCCTTCGATGGGCACGCCCTGCGCCTGCAAGGCGGCCACATCGCGGTAGACCGTGCGCACCGAGACGGCCATGCGCTCGGCCAGCCATGCCGCGGTGGACAGGCGGCGCCCGCGTATCAGTTGCAGCAGCTGGAAGAGGCGGTCGGCTCGGCGCATGGGCGCAGTGTGACAGCAGTGGGCGGTGTGGCTGTGTCAGTCCAGCGCGTGCAGGCCGATGCGCTGGCCGTCCGGGTCGGTGATGTGCGCAAAGCAGCCCATGCCATCGGGCAGCACCACACGGGGTGTCAGCAGCGTGCCGCCGCAGGCCGCCAGCCGGGCCAGCACGGCGTTGAGCGACTTGCCGGCGTTCAGGTAGATCAGCACGCCATCGGTGTGTGGGGATACCTTCTCGACCGCCATCAGGCAGCCCTTGACGGCGTTGGGGTCCGTGGCGGGAAAGACGGCCAACTCCATGCCGGCGATGACTTCAGGGCGCAGGGTGACGCCCAGCAGGCGTTCGTAGAAGGCCACGCTGCGGGCCATGTCGCTGACGGGGATCTCGAACCAGTGGATGGCGTGGTCGATGGGGGCTTGGCTCATGGAAGGCTCCTTGTGTTGAAAGAGCCTCCATGGTGCGGACCTGCTGCTGACAGCGTCCTGTCAGCAGGCTTGTGTCATCGTTGCATCAAGTTGGCATCGAGGGCCCGTATCAGGGGCCTGCATCAGGCTGTGGAACTGCCGATCGAGCTCGGCCTGGAATGCCGCCACCGCCTCCTGCGGGATCTCGTCGTTCTGCGAGATCAGCGTGAGGAACTGTCTGCCGTTGAGGCTGAGCGCGCCGAGCATGAAGACGGGGTTGATGGTCATGGGCCACAACTCGGCCAGGCGGACCTTGGCATCCGGCGGGTTGATGGCATCCGCATTGCCCAGGTTGCTCAGGTGGCAGCTCAACTGGGGCAGCCGCCCTCGGGCCTTGTAGCGCACGACCAGGCGGCCAGACAGGGCACGGCCCAGCCAGGGCAGGCATTCGTAGAGCAGCACGGGCAGGGCATAGTCGCGCCGTTCATAGCCCAGCAGGTGTTCCTTGACCTGGTTCTCCAGCGCATTGACCTGGGCCCGCAGATTGGCCTGCCGCTGGGCCAGCACGGTGAAGGAGTGCACGTAGTTGCCGAACTCGGGGGCGGTGCCCGGAGGGTAGTAGCGGCGCAGGTCCACCGACAGGCGGATGGCGGCCATGGCCTTGGGGTCGCTGGCCGCCATGGCCAGGAAGGCATTGGCCACCAGGGCCGTCAGCAAGGTGTTGACCGTGGTCCCGTTGGCCTTGGCCAGCGTCTTCATGGTGGCGCTGGAGCAGGGCAGCTCGTGGTAGCGGATGGCCGAGGTCGTGTAGCGCGGGCTTTTGCGCCGCGCCAGCGTGACGATGTTCATGCCTTGGCGCGCGGTGGCTTCGGCCTTGGCCTGGCGCCACCAGCGGGCGATGCTGGCCGGCCATTGCCACCACTTTTGCAGCATGACGGCGGGCAGCATGCTGGGCGAGTCGATCTTGCAAGGGGCGATGGGCTTGCCACTGAGGCGGGCCATGATGGCGCTGAGCATCTGCACCATGGAGCGGCCATCGCCCACGATGTGGTGCACCGAAAACATCAGCGCGGGCCGCGTGGGGTGCGGGATGAAGCGGGCCCGCCAGGGCAGGCCGCGCTCCAGCGAGATGGGCTCGTTGATGAACTCGTTGTGGAAGGCGGCCAGGGCCTGGCGCGATGACGCGTCGATGTGGGGCAGCACGCGGAAGGTGTCGGCGAACAACTGGTCCACATACAGGTCATCGTCCAGGATGCGCAACTGGAAGTGCAGGCCGGTGAGCTCGATGATGCCGCGCATGCGCGGGTAGGCCGACACCAGCTCGCGCAGGGCCTGGCGGATCAGGGCGGTGTCCACCGTGCTGTCAAAGCACAGGATGTAGGCCTGGTTGATGGGGCCGAGGTAGCCTTCTGCGGCCCAGTAGAGGTGTTCGGAGCGGTTCAGTGGAATCAGCTTGGAGGCGGTCATGGCGACGGTCCCATCTCGTTTATTGACGCCTGATCAAAGCGTCATACAACAGGTACCGGCCCAATATAGTGGGCGCTCGACACAAGCTGTTACGGGCTTTCCAGTGGCGCCCCCATCTCCATCAAGTCCGGGCACTGACCTGCGTCAATGAACCCGCACATGCACCCCGCACAGGGGCTCACGGTGGCTCAGACCTTGAGCACGATCTTGCCGATGTGGCTGCGGCTTTCCATCAGGCGGTGGGCCTCGGCGGCTTGGTCCAGATCAAAAACCTGATGGACATGGGGCACGCAGCGGCCCGCTGACAGCGCCGGCCACACGAGTGCGTGCAGCTCACGGGCGATGGCGGCTTTCTCTTCGGTGCTGCGCCCGCGCATGGTCGAGCCGGTGACGGTCAGGCGCTTGAGCATGATGGGCAGCAGGCTGAACTTGTCGACGGTGTCACCCGCCATGAAGCCGATCAGCAGCAGGCGGCCATCTTTGGCCAGGGCGCCCAGGTTCTGCTCGAAGTAACCTGCGCCCATGATGTCGAGGATGAGGTCCACGCCGCGCCCGCTCGTCCAGCGCATGACCTCGGGCACGAAGGCCTGGGTGCGGTAGTCGATGCTGAACTCGGCGCCCAGTTGCACGGCGGCGGCGCCTTTCTCCGGGCCGCCATCGGTGGAGACGGCATGCAGGCCCATTTCCTTGGCCAGCATCAGTGCGGTGGAGCCGATGCCGCTGGTGCCGCCATGCACCAGCAAGGTCTCACCGGCCTTGGCGCGGCCCATCATGAACAGATTGGCCCACACGGTGAAGAAGGTCTCGGGGATGGCGGCGGCGTGGATGCCGTCCATGCCTCGTGGGCGCAGCAGGGTCTGGGAGGCGGGCAGCACCACGTACTCGGCATAACCGCCACCATCCGTCAGGCCGCAGACCGGGTTGCCTACGCTGAAGCCCTGCGCGCCTTCGCCCAGGGCCACGACCTCACCGGCGATCTCCAGCCCGGGCGTGGGGGTGACGCCGGGGGGCATGGGGTAGAGGCCGCGCCGTTGCAGCACATCGGGGCGGTTGACGCCCGCCGCTTCGACCTTGACCAGCAGCTGCCCGGGGCCGGGTTCAGGCAGGGGAACCTGGCGGGCTTGCAGCACTTCAGGACCACCCGGCTGGGTGATCGCGATCTCGGTCATCAAGGTGGGCAGGCTGGGCATGGGCGGTGGTCCTCAGGTCGTCCTTCAAGGGGCGGCCTGATTTTGCGCCTGCTGCGGTGGCCTCGGCTCTCACGTGGCCATTTTCAAACCACGGTTTTCAAGCTGCCATCTGCGTGCGTGCCGTGCCACCCAGTGGCGCCACTTCAGCCCAGACGCAGCTTTGTGCATACAACTCGTCCTGCAGGGCCTGGTTGCGCGCCGCACGCGACACGATGCGCGGGTGCTGGATGGAGAAGTAACCCCCCGTCTCGCCACGCCGTGACACGTCCAGCGCCAGCTCGGCCGCCAGCTGGCCCGCGCGCTCGGGGCCGATCAGGAAGGGCTTCATCACGGCGTATTGCCAGCCGGGGATGTCGCGGTACAGCGGCGAGGCCACGCCACCGGGGTGCATCGCCTGTGAGGTGATGCCGGCGGGCAGCTTGCGTGCCAGGGCGTTGCTGAACAGCAGGTTGCCCAGTTTGGATTGTGCGTACGCGGGCAGCACGCGGTAGGGCTTGCGGCCTTTGGCCGTGTCCAGGTCCATGCGGCCGATCGTGTGCGCGATCGAGGACAGGTTGACGATGCGGGCGTCGCCCTGCCCGGTGCCGCCTTCATCGGCAGCGGCCTGCAGCAAGGGCATCAGCAGGTGCGTGAGCAGGAAGGGCCCCAGGTAGTTGCCACCGAACTGCAGCTCGAAGCCCTCGGCGGTGAACTGCTGGCGCGTGGGCACGGCCCCGGCGTTGTTGATCAGGGCATGGAGCTTGTCGTGCCGTGCAGAGAAGGCCTGCACGAAGCGGTGGATGGCGTCGAACGAGGCCAGGTCCAGCGGGTAGATCTCCACCTGCGCGCCGGGCGTGCGCTGCATGATCTCGTCGCGGGCGGCGGCGGCCTTGCGTTGGTCGCGGCAGGCCAGGCACACGGTGGCGCCGCCCAGGGCCAGTTCATGGGCAATGGCCAGGCCGATGCCCGAATTGCCTCCTGTGATCAGAACTGTCTTGCGCATGGGGTTTACCTCGCGGCAGGGATGGGGATGGTGTCGATGAAGGATCGCACGTGCTGCGTGAACAGTTCGGGCTGCTTGAGGGTGACCCAGTGACCGGCAGGGATTTCCCGGCGCGTCAACTGCGGCACCCAGCGCGACAGGTTCTCACTCAGCCAGGGGCTGACGAAGTGGTCCTTCGTGGGCACCAGCACCTGCACCGGCGCATGGGCAAAACGCTGCTGCGGCCGGAGCATGCGCTGAAAGACATTGGCGCGGTACAGGCCCACGCCGTGCACGCCATCGGAAGTTTGCGAGGCGCGGGGCGCGATCTCGGTGCGCTCGAGCAGGCGCATCAGGCCCGGCCAGTTGGGGCCGATGACGGTGCGCCACAGGGCCTCGGGCAGCAGCGGCAGCTGGAACATGTAGACGTACCAGGACTTGAGCATCTGCAGTGTCACACGGCCCAGGTTGCGCGGCGTGGGGCGCTTGAGGCTGTCGCGCAGCCAGTGGCCGAAGTGGTCCAGGCAGGGGCCGGAGCACGAGGTGAACGAGGCGATGCGGCCTTTGAGTGCCGGGTCGGTCACGAACTCCCAGCTTTGCACCGAGCCCCAGTCGTGCGCCACCAGGTGCACCGGGCGCTTGGGGCTGACGGCTTGCAGCACGGCCTTGAAGTCGGCGGTGAGGTTTTCGAGACGGTAGTCGCGCCGACGCGTTGGCTTGAACGAGTCGCCCGCGCCGCGCACGTCATAGGCGATGACCTGGTAGCGCTCACTCAGCTGGCGGGCGATGGGCTCCCATTTGCTGCGGTTGTCCGGGTAACCGTGCACGAGGATGACGACGGGGAGGGCGGCGTGGCCCCAGCGTTGAACGGCCAGAGGGCCGTGCGGGCCGTGTACGACAAAAGAGGTCGATGGCTTGGGCGTCATGGGTACTGCGTGCGGTTGGTGCGCGGTGGGTGCAACGGGGTTTCGCATGCTAGGGCGACCAAGCCTTTGTGACCAGAATAATTCACGACAGCAAGGAACGAGCGGCGACAGCCCGCCTCGGTGTTTCCACGAAGTCAGGCGGTCGAGTGGCCAGCGCTCAGGCGCTGAAGAAGCCCAGGTCGCTGCTGGCGAAGCGGCCGATATGGGGCAGCACGGTGCTCAGCTGGCTGGCCCCCACGCCCAGCCAGGTGGCCAGCGTGGCGGTGTACTGGTCCACGGCGGTGGTGGGGATCAGGCGGCCGTTGCCCGCGTCGTCATTGCTTTTGAGGGCCACCGTGGGCCATTGGCCGAAAATGCGCTGGCCGTGCACAGCCCCACCGACGATGAAGTGGTGGGCGCCCCAGCCGTGGTCCGAGCCGTCGCCGTTGGACTGCAGGGCGCGGCCGAACTCCGAGGCCGTGAAGGTGGTGACCTTGTCGCTGACACCCAGGGCGACGGTCTGCAGGTAGAAGTCCGACACGGCGGCATCGATCTCGGCCAGGCGCTTGGCATGGTTGGTGATCAGGTCGGCGTGCATGTCGTAGCCCCCGTGCGAGACATAGAAGATCTGGCGTGTGTGGCCCAGGTCTTTGCGTGCGGCGATCATGCGCGCGACCATGCGCAGTTGCGCGCCCAGGTTGCCTCCGCCGAAGGTGGGCAGGGGGTTCGCGCCTGTTTTGGCGTCGGTGCTGGCGATGGCCGAGCTCACGGCCGCTTCGGTCGAGATGGCGCGCCGCGCCACGGCGGTCAGCTCGCGCTCCATCTTGTTGGTGCGGGCGTTGTCGGTCATCAGGATGCGCAGGGCGGGCGTGTTGATGCCATAGGGGCTGTCCAGGTCACGCAGGGCGACAGGGCCTTGTGTCGTGAGCTGGTACTGCACGATCTTGTTGCCCACCTGGAGCATGTTGTTGCCCCCCAGGGACATGCAGATCGACACCGGGCTGTTGTTGAGCGCATCGAGCAGGTCACCGGCGCGGCCCAGCCAGCCGGTGCGCGAGGTGGCATCCGGGATGCCGGTCTGCCACTCACGGCTTTGGTCCGAGTGCGAGAACAGCTGGTAGGGCAGCTGGGTAGCGGGGCTGCGTTTGTCCCATTGGTCTTTGGTGATGGGGTGGGCCAGGGTGCCCACGTTGGCCATCACGGCGGCCTGGCCGCTGTTGAACAGCCCCCGCAGCCGCGCCAGCGAGGGGTGCAAGGCCAGCGTGGGGCCGCTGTAGCCGGTGGGGTTGAGTGTCAGCAGCGCGCTGGTGGGCAAGGCCAGGGACTGGCGCGCTGCGGCATACGCCGCGTACTCGGCCGGGCTGACGGGCACCACCGTGTTGGCGTTGTCGTTGCCGCCGCCCAGGTTGATGCACACCAGCGCGCGGTAGTCACTGGTGCTTTGTGCGGCGGCGGCACCGATCAGGGCCAGGTTGCTGGCCAGGGACGAGCCGGCCAGGGCGCCGAGGGCCGCACTCTGGCGCAGAAACAGACGGCGATCGGCGTGGGTGTGGATGAAGCTCATGGCGCGCTCGCTTTATTTCTGGACCAGGTACTCGGGGGAGGCCATCAGCAGGCGGATGGCCATGTGCACGCGGGTTTCTTCCTTGGGCCAGATCCAGGCCTTGGCGGTGATGCGGGTGAGTGTGTCCTTGATGAGGGCGCGTGTGGCCGCCGTCATCTGGCCGTTCATCAGCAGGATGTCGAGCCGATCGAGCAGCTTGTCCGGGTCATTGGCCAGGGCGATCTCGGCGCTGTAGTCGGCCACGATGGCGTCCGCCTTGGCTTGGGTCGCACTGACGTAGGCCGCCGTGGTGGCGCGGATCTTGTTTTCCATGAAGTTGTTGTAGCCCGTCAGCGAAGTCTCATGGGTGATCTGGAACTCGGGTGCGGCCAGGCCGGCATCCAGCAGTTCACCGGGTGGGCTGTAGTCCGGGCTGTACCAGTTGAACACCGAGGGGGCGTGCAGCGGGCCCTGGCCCAGGCCGTATACCGGGTCTTCGAGGTACTGGTTGCGGAACTGGCCGGTGCTGGAGCGGACATGGAAGGCGCGCAGGTAGTTGCCCCAGCGGATCATGGGCTCGCGCAGCTTGCCCCAGTTCGGGTCGGTGAGCTTGCCCAGGTCACGGGCCTCGGGGTCCAGCAGGACGGCGCGCAGCACGGCTTTCATGTCGCCGCGCACACCGTGGCCGTTGTCCTTGAAGGCCTGGGCCACGCGCCAGACGTAGTCGGCGCTGGGGTTGCTGGTGACCAGGCGCTTGATGAGCTGCCTGCCAAAGAAGGCCGGCACATTGGGGTGGCGGAACAGGGTGTCCAGCGCCATCTTGAGGTCGGCGTCGGCCATGGCCTGCGTCATCTTGTCGGTGGTGGCCGGGATGTGCACACCCAGGAAGACCTTGTCGCCGCTGGAGTGGTACTGCGGGTACATCTGCATGGGCTGGTTCCAGGTCTTGCCCGTCTTGCCCCACCAGGTATCGTTGCTTTGATCGGGGCCACGCCAGCTCAGGCCGGTCAGCACGCGGGCCAGGCCCATGACGTCGTCCAGGCCGTAGGTCGGGATGTCCTGCTTGTTGGCGTCCTTTTTGCGCATGCCGTAGTCGTCGATCTCCCACAGGCCGATGGTGAACAGCTGCATCACCTCGCGGGCATAGTTTTCGTCCGGGGTGCGGCCGTAGGTGCTGCTCTTGGGGTTGGTGTCCTCCTTCATGTTGACGATGTGCGAGAGGTAGTAGCCCATCGCCGGTTGCCGGGTGACGTCCTCCAGCAGGTTGCGGAAGTTGCCGAAGGCGTTGCGCGAGAGCATGTCCAGGTACGCGGCGAACGCGGCATGGTCATCGATGCTGCTGTTGACGGCGCTGATCACGAAGATCTCGGAAAGGGCCAGGGCTACGCGTTGACGCAGCTGGTCGGTGCCCAGCGCGGCCTGGAACCAGAAGCTTTCCATGGGGGCGTCCGAGTCCGAGGCGTCGCACACGGTGCAGCCCGGCGGGCCCCTGCGTTGCACGTAGTCCCAGTGGGTGTCGATGCTGGGGCGGGCGAACTGCCGTGTCAGCCAGTTGCCATAGCCGATCTGCCTGAGCTCGGCGATGGCCTCCGTATTGGGGCCGAAGGTGGACTGGGTCAGGAAGCGCGCGGCCTGGGCGTCATCGGGGACCGTGTCCTGCACGCTTTGTGGCTGCAGGGGAGGGTCAAGATCGGTGGGGGCAGAGGGGCCTTCCTTGCCGCCACCGCAGGCGCTCAACAGCAGCGCGGTGAACAGGCCGGTGGCCAGCTTGGTGACCTGGCGCCAGGTGCTCAGGGTCTGAACGTTCATGTTCTGTATCCGGGTGGTCGCTCCCAACCACCATGTTTATGAATGGGCGCGCCCATGATGCCTGCGGCGCAGAACAATTTTGATTCAAGCCGGTGATGCCATTGACCACGCTTACCTGTCGTTGCAGATGGCCCGCGTTCAAGGGGGTGTGCGGCGCGTGGAATCAGGTAGGCCAAACAGGTGGTCGAACAGCCAGTTGAAGCCGAAGGTGTAGAACAGGAAAAACACCACCAGGCCCAGATCGGTGACCAGGGCCTGCCACCAGCTCATGTCCAGCCACCAGGCGATCATGGGCACGGTCATCACCACCAGGCCGCCCTCGAAGCCGATGGCGTGCGCCACGCGGCGGGCCAAGGTCCGCTCGTGCCGGATCTGGCGGCGCTCCCAGCGCTCGAACAGCGTGTTGAACACCATGTTCCACAGCAGGGCCACCACCGAGGTCGACAAGGCCAGGCCGCCGGCCTCGGCGGTGCTTTTGTCCGACAGGCAGCGCATGGCCAGGGTCACGACGACGATGGCGATGAGTTCGTACAGGGTGGCGTGGAAGATCTTGCGCTGGGGGCCTTGCATGGGGGGCAAGGGTAGCAGGTACCTGGTGCTGGCTAAGGCGGGGTGGGCCGGGCCCATTTCAGCAAGGTGTCGACCAGGGTCTCGGGCACGATGGGTTTGGTGACCATGTCGACCATGCCGGCTTCCTGGCAGCTTGCGCGGTCGGCGGGCAACACCGCCGCGGTCATGGCGATGATGGGGGTGCCCTGCGCTTGAGCCATCTGGCGGATGCGCCGCGAGGCTTCCAGCCCGTCCATCACGGGCATGTGCATGTCCATGAGGATGGCTGCGAAGTGGCCGGGCGGCATGCGCTCCATCAGCTGCACGGCTTCTTCGCCATTGCCCAAGGTGTGGACCTCCATGCCGGCTTGCTGCAGGAAGGCCTGGGCGACCATCTGGTTGAGGGCATTGTCTTCCACCAGGAGGATGCGGCGGCCGCGCAGGGCCTGGCCGCGCTGTTGCAACAGATGGGCCGGTGAGGCCCGGTGCGTTGAACCCGCCTGGTTGTGTGTGCGGGCGTGTTGCAAGGCCTTGAACAGGGCCGAGGGCAACACGGGCTTGAACAGCAGCACATCCGGCTCGGCCTCTGGCATGGCCTGCAGCGGGCTGTGCTGCTCGAAGCCTGGCACCAGGGCAATGTGCGGTGTGGCGGGTGCGCCGTGTTGCCGGCATTGTTCGCGGGTGCGCCGGATCAATGCCGCCGCCGCGGCGTCCAATTGGGGCCAGTCGATGAGCACGGCATCGATGGGTTGTTGAACTTGCGCCGCCTGGGTGATGAGCGCGCATGCGGTCTCCACCTCTTCGGCCAGCGCCACCTGGCTGCAGCGTGGGCCCAATTGCCGGGCCAGTTGCTGCGTGCTGTCCGTGTCAGGGCCCACCAGCAAGATGCGAAAGCGTGGGCTGTCGACCGGGTGATCAAGGGGAGAAGGGGCTGCTGCCAGCGGCAAGGTGAACCAGAACGCGCTGCCCTGGCCAGGTGTGCTGTCGACGCCGATGCGCCCGCCCATCATGTCGACCAGGCGCTTGCAGATGGCCAGCCCCAGGCCGGTGCCGCCAAAGCGGCGTGTGATGGACGCGTCGCCTTGTGCAAAGGCGGCAAACAGCGCGTCCTGCTGTTGCGCATCGATGCCGATGCCGGAGTCACGCACCGCAAAACGCAGCGTGTCGATGCCTTGTTCGCGCAGCCGGGTGACGGCGATGTGCACGCCGCCCTTGTCCGTGAACTTGACGGCGTTGCCCACCAGGTTGTTGAGGATCTGGGACAGACGCAAGGGGTCGCCCATGATGCGCTCGGGCACGGCAGGCATCAGGTCCACGGTGAAATGCAGGCGCTTTTGGGTCATGCGCCCGGAGAACAGGTCCACGACCCGCTGCAGCATGTCCTCGATCACCACCTCGGTATGCTCCAGCCGCATCTGCCCGGCCTCCACCTTGGCGTAGTCCAGCACATCGTCGAGGATGCCCATCAGGGCCAGGGCCGAGTTGTGCACGCGTTCGATGTAGCCTTGGGCCGAGGGCGTGAGCGTTTCTTCCAGCGCCAGCCGCGACAGGCCGACGATGGCGTTCATCGGCGTGCGGATTTCGTGGCTCATGTTGGCCAGGAAAGCGCTGGTGACACGGGCGGCCTCCTGGGCGGCATTGCGGGCATTGACCAGTGATTCGTGCAGGGACTTCTGTTCGGTGACGTCGCGGGCGGTCACCAGCAGATGGGGTTCATCGCCGCGCTCGATGCGTGCCAGCGACCAGGCGATCTGGGCCTGGTGATCCTGCTCGCGCTGCAGGGCCACTTCGATGTGCCGGGTGCGGCCGTCGCGCAGCGTGGCCTGGGCGGCCTCGATCAGGCTGACGGGCTGGCTGGCAGACAAGGCGGACAAGGGCTGCTGGCGCAACTGCACTTCGCTCAGGCCGGTGACGGTGGCCATCTCGTGGTTGGTCAGGACACAGGGGCCATCGGCGCGGTAAACGGCCATGCCCACGGGCGAATTGCCGATGACGCCTTCCACAAAGTGCAGCAGCTCCTCGATGCCGGCCTGGGCAGCCTTGATCAGGGTGATGTCGGTGATGGTGACGTAAAAGCCTTGTGTCTGGCCGGACGCATCCATGTCGGGGCGGTACTCGGCCTGCACGTGCCGGGTCTTGATGCCATTGGTGCCTGGCAGGGTGTGCTCGAACACTTGGGGCACACCATCCAGCGCCTGCTTGATATGGGGCTCATGGAGTGCGTACATCTGCTCGCCAATGGCTTCACGCACCCGCATGCCGGGCAACTGGTCGGCATCGATGCCGAACCAGGCTTGGTGGGCGCGGTTGCCAAAACGCACGCGTTGGGCGTCATCCCAGTAGCCGATCAGGCTGGCGGCGTGGTCCAGGATGTCTTGCAGGTCACGCTCGCGCTGGCGGATGATGGCGGCCTGCTCCTCGACGCGCCGCTCCAGCTGGCTGTGCATGTCATCGAGCTCACGGCGCAACTGGTGGTGCTCCAGGCTGCGCATCACCGCACGCACGAGGTTGTCGGCGCTGAGGTGGATCTTGGACAGGTAGTCGGCGGCGCCATCTTGCAGGGCCTGCACGACCAGGGCTTCGTTGCCCGCGCCGGTCACCATGATGACGGGGCAGTCCTGGCAAGTTTCCTTGCGCAGGCGCAGCAGCAGGTCGGAGCCGGTGGTGTCGCCCAACTGGTTGTCGAGCACGACGCAGTCGAAGGCCTGGCTGCGCACCAGGCGCAGGGCTTCTTCCCCCGAGGCGGCCTCATGGGTGATCACTTTCACTGGCGAGTGCCGCATGAAGCGCTGCACACGCTCGCGGTCGACCTCGTCGTCGTCGATCACCAGCAGGTGCACAGGGTTGACGCGGGCGTTCACGGGGGTGTCCTGGGTCACGGCAGTTTGACCGCACCCTGGTAGCTTTGCAGCAGGGCGACCAATTTGGAGAACTGGGGGCCCACCGCGGACTTCACCATGTAGCCGGCGATGTTCTCGTGGTAGGCGCGTGTCCGATCGGATTCGTCATCGGAGGTGGTCAGAACGAAGATGACTTCGTCCTTCAGATCGGGGTCGGTGCGCAAGGTCTGCAGGAACTCGAATCCGTTCATGCGGGGCATGTTCAGGTCCAGCAGGATGACCCGGGGGCGAGGCGCCTGGACTTGGGGGCGCCCGCCGCGCAGGATGTCCAGGGCGACCAGACCGTCTTCGGCCCACACGACCGGGATGCTCAGGCCACTGCGGCCAATGCTGCGGGTGACGGCCTCGGCCGCCACGTCGTCGTCTTCGACGAGCAGGATGCTCAAAGGCTCAGGCTTGCTCATCGCTGGTTCTCCTTTGAAAGCGTGGCCAACGGAAACGGAAGCAGGCGCCGCGGCCATCCTTCACGGGCGAGATGACTTCGATGCCGCCGCCATGCACCTCCACCAGGCGCTTGGTCAGGGCCAGGCCGATGCCCGAGCCGCCGCGCTCGGTGGCGGTGAGCGTCTGGAACAGCTTGAAGACCCGCTCGCGGGCCTGCACCGGGATGCCGGGGCCATCGTCTTCAACCTCGATCTGGCAATGGTTGTCGTCGGTGCTGGCGCGAACCTGGATGTGGCCTTGCGCGCGGTCATGGTGCTTGACGGCATTGCTCAGCAGGTTGCGCAGCACCGTTTCCAACGGCGTGCGCGCGGCCTGCATGGACGGCACGTCAAGGGCCAGCGTGACCGTGAAGCCCTCGGGTGGCGGTTGCAGCTCCAGGATGTCGGAGACCAGCGTGTGCAGGTTCACCTGGCGGAACTCCGTGTCGGCTCGGCCTGCGCGTGCATAACGCAGCAGATCGTCGATGAGCCGGTCCATGCGCTGGATGCGTTGCTTGACGCGGTCCAGGTTGCGCCGGACATCGGCGGATTGCTCAGGGCCCAGATCGGTCTCGATCCATTCGATCAGGTCGGCGATGCCGCGCAGGGGTGAGCGCAGGTCGTGCGAGGCCACGTAGGTGAACTCCTGCAGATCGGCATTGACCTGCCGCAGCTCCAGCTCCAGCCGCTTGCGCACGCTGATGTCGGTGATCACGACCAGGGTCGACAGCTTCTTCTCCCAGCGCACGCGGCTGAGCCCGATCTCCACGGGCAGCTCGGTGCCATCGGCATGCAGCGCGGTCAGGTCACGGCCCTGGCCCATCATGCGCGACTCGCCAGTGCGCCGGTAGCTGGCCATCAGGGCGCCGTGGCGCTGCCGGTAGCGTTCGGGCAGCAGCATGTCCAGCGCCTGCCCCTTCAAGGCCGAGGGCGTGTAGCCCAGCGAGGCGGCCAGCACGCGGTTGGCCATCATGATGCTGCCCGCATCGTCGATGATGAGCTGGCCATAGGGCGAGCCATCGAACATGCCCCTGAACGCGGACTCCAGCCCGATGCGCTCGCTGATGTCCACCACCGAGGCCAGCACCAGCAGGCCCTGGGCGCTGGGCAGGGGGTTGAGGCCGATCTCGACCGGGAAGTCATGGCCATCGGCGTGGCGGGCGAACAGCACGCGGCCAGCCCCCATGGGGCGTGGCTCAGGTCGCGCATGGAAGCTGGCGCGCAGCGCGGCGTGATCAGGGCGAAGCGCATCCGGTAGCAGGCGGTCCACCGAGGTGTTCAGCAGCCCATCGGGTGGGTAGCCGAACATCTGGAACAGGGCCTCATTGGCCGCCACGATGGCGCCCGCCTCGTTGACCAGCACAAAGCCGTTGGGCGCCGCATTGAATGCACGAGCCAGCAGATCCGGCGTGGGACCTGATGCCGCCTCGGTGTGCGTGGAGACCATGACACCCTCATTTGTTGTGATGAGGGCTGGACAAACCCTCTGGCGCAAATATGTGCGCCTTGCGCGAGAGTGGGGCCTGTCTGCTCAGGGCGTCAACTGGCAACCCTCTCAGTTGCGGTGTCAATGTTGGTGCGGATGTCCTGAGGCGGGATCAGCTTGCCGCCCTGCAGCACGTAGATGGCATCGCCCGGGCTGAGGCTGTGTTCGCGGTGGGTGATGATGAAGCGGCCGCAGCCCAGGGCGTTGATGGACTGTTGTACCAGGGCCTCGGTGTGGAAGTCCAGGTGGCTGGTGTACTCGTCCAGCAGCAGAAAGCGGGGCTTCTTGTACAGCGCCCGCGCCAGCAGGAGGCGTTGCTTTTGCCCACCCGACAGCGTGGCACCCATGCCGCCTACCAGGGTCTGATAGCCCATGGGCATGCGCAGGATGTCTTCGTGGATGCGGGCCAGGCGGGCGGCTTCGGCCACCTTCTCTGGCGTGGCCTCGACGTCGTTCATGGCGATGTTGTCGTAGATGGAGCAGGAGAACAGCTGGTCATCTTGAAAGACGGTGCCCAGCACCGAGCGGAAGGCCTGCGCGCCCAGGCGCTGGATGGACACGCCATTGAGCAAGACCTCGCCCGATTCCGGGATGACCTGCCCCGACAGCACCTTGAGCAAGGTGGACTTGCCGCAGCCGGAGGGCCCCACGATGGCCACGGCCTGGCCGGTGTGCACGCTCAGCGAGATGTCGTCCAGCACGGGCTCCTCCCCCGCCGCATAACGGAAGGTGACGTTGCGCACTTCCAGGGTCATGGGCTCGTTGGCTTTCAGCGAGGCCGCAGCGTGGGCTGGTGAGGCGGCTTCGGTTTCGCTCAGCACGATGTCGGCCAGGCGCTCGCCTTGCAGCTTGAGCAGGCGCAGGTTGATGACGCGCTCCAGCAGCTCGCTGGCGCGTTGCAGGAACTGCGCCTTGTAGGCCATGAAGGCCACCAGCATGCCGATGGAAAAGCGCTCGTCGATGATCATGCGCGCCGCCAGGTAGAGCACCACGGACTGCTCCACCGCGCTGATCACGCCGTTGATGCCCTGATAGAGCATGCTGATGCGCTGCTGGCGCACCTGGGCGTTGACCATGGCGGCCTGCTGGTTCATCCAGCCGCCCACACGCCAGTTGGGTTTGGCAAAGAACTTGATGGCCGAGACGCCACGCAAGGTCTCCATCAGGAAGGTCTGGGCATTGGCCTCGCGCACGATCAGTTCTTCGGCGGCTTGCCGATAAGGTCTGAACACCGCAAAGCGCACCGCCGTGTAGGCCAGGGCCACGGCCAGCACGATGCCGGCCAGCATGGGGCTGTAGAGGAACATCAGACCCAGCGTGACCAGGCTGACCACGCCATCAAGCACCGCTTCGACCAGGTGGCTGGTGATGGTGTCCTGGATGTGCCCAACCGAGGCGAAGCGCGACATCACATCGCCCGTGTGGCGCTTGTCGAACCAGGACAAGGGCAGCTTGAGCAGGTAGCGAAACACATTCGTGCTCGAGGCAATCTTCCACGACAGGCTGGTGCCCAGCACCACCCAGCCGCGCAACAAACGCGTGGCCAGGGCCATGCCGGCCAGCAGGAAGGTGGACACGGCCAGCACGGTGAGCAAGGGCGCATCGCGGGTCACGACCACGTCGTCGATGATCCACTGGCTGAGCATGGGCATGAGGATGGCGAACACCTCCAGCACCAGGGACAGCAGGGCCATCTGCGCAAAGGCGCGCCACAGGCCGGCCTGGCCGGTGAACAGCACGCGCAGGTCAAACGGGGTCTTGTCCTGCTTTTTCTGAAAGCCCTGTCTGGGGGCGAGCTCCAGCGCCACGCCGGTGAAGTGCGGGCTGGCCTCCTTCATCGTCAGCGTGCGCTCGCCCAGGCCCGGGTCGTGGATGGTGATGCCGCGTGCATCGGCCTTGGTCAACACGACGAAGTGGTTGAGGTCCCAGTGCAGCACACAGGGGCGCTGCAGTTGCGGCAGCTCTTCGAGCTCCAGGCGCACGGCGCGGTTGGCCAGGCCCATCTGCTCGGCGATCTCCATCAGGCGCGCCAGCGTCGCCCCGCGCGAGGACAGCTCGAAGCGCCGGCGCAGGGTCAGCAAGTCGGTGTCATGGCCGTGTGCGCAGGCGATCATGGCCAGGCAGGCCAGCCCGCATTCGGCGGCCTCGGACTGCAGGATCAGCGGCACGCGCTGGCGTGGCCACAGCGATAGCAGGTTGGCGGAAGGGGCGTGGGCGTTGGAGGGCATGGCGGGCTCCTGCGGCGGTCAGAGCTTGCCGCTGAAGGCAAGCAAGGGGTCGAGCATCCAGCGGATCAGGCGGCGGCGGTCGATCTCGATGTCCGCGCTCAGCGTGTGGCCCGGGCGCAGCGCGATGTCCTGGCCATAGGCCCGCACGTGGGCACTGTCCAGGCCCACCCGCACGATGAAGAAGGCACGGTGGTCTTGCGGGTTGGGGCCGCTCGCCACGGGCACGTCGGTTTGCGACACGCTTTGCACCGTGCCGTGGTACTGGCCAAAGCGCTGGAAGGGGAAGGCGTCGTAGCTCACGCGCACTTGCTGGCCAGGCTTGATGAAGCCCACGGCGGTGCTGGGCACATACAGCACGGCCTCCATGGCCGAGTGCGTGGGCACGATGGACGCGATGGGCGCGCCTGCCACCACGCTTTGCCCGGCTGTGACCGACAGGCCGGAGACCACGCCATCCAACGGCGCCTTGAGCACGGTGACGCGGCTGCCATGGCGCTGCACGGCTTCTTGCTGCAAGGTGAGCAGGTCACGGTCCAGGCCGGCTTGCGTGACGCGGTGTTGCGCGCTGAGCCGGCTCTGCTCATCACGGGCCTGGGCGATGTCGGCCTCGGCGGCGCCACGCTGGCGTTGCAGGGCCTGCAAGCGGGCGCTGTGTTCCAGCAGGGCCTGGCGCTGTTGTTCGTATTGCAACTCGGACACGATGCGCTCGTTGAGCAAGGGCTGCATCTGGTCCAGCAGGCGGCGCACGGATTCGCGTTGTTGGGTCTGCAGGCGGATCTCTTCGCCCAGCGAGGCCAGGTCGCGCTGGCCCTGGGCCACACGTTGCGACAAGGCCGCCAGCGCAGCCTCCTTGGCCTGCGTCTGCCCTTGGGCCTGCGCCAGCACCTGCTCGCGCTGGTTCTGTAAGTTGGTCTCGATCAGGGCCTGGGTGTTGCCTTCGTCGCTGAAGCGTTCGTTGCTCAGCTCGATCAGCACCTCACCGGCCTTGACGGCCTGGCCCTCCTTGACGCGCACCTGCCGGATCAGACCGGCCTCGGGCGGCACGACCATGGCCACGCCGTCACGGGCCTGCACCAGGCCTTGCACCCGCTCCTTGCGCGTGTAGGAGCCCAGCACCAGCACGGCCAGCACGGTCAGGCACAAGGCGAGCAGGAACAATGTCAGGCGGCGGGCGCCCACTGGACGGATGTGCAGGGCCGCACCGGCGCTGGTGTCGGCGCGCGCGGCCAGCACCTCATGGCGGAACAGCGATTGGGGATCGTGCTTCATGGGGCGCTCCCGGTGAGCAGGTCGAACTGGGGCAGCAGCGGTGCCACATGGGCCGCATCGATCTGGTCGAGCAGGGCCAGGATCTGGATGTGGGCGGTCAGGGCGGTCACGCGGGCCGAGACCAGGGCCTGACGCGCGGCGTAGATCTGCTGCTGGGCGTTGAGCAGGTCGAGGTTGGTGCGGGTGCCGGCCACAAAGGCCTTGTGCACAGCCTCGTGGGTGGCCATGGCTGTCAGCTCGACCTCGTGCTGGGCGGCGATCATGGCTTGGGCTTGTGCGAGGCTTTGGTAGGCGTCTTGCAAACCGCTTTGCACCAGCGACTGGGCCTCGTCTTGCCGGGCCTGTGCGCGGCTGAGCAAGGCGGCGGCTTCGCGGCTGCGACCTTGCTGGTAGCCCCCGGTGAACAAGGGCCAGTTCAGTTGCACGCCGATGGCCTGGGTGCGGATGTTCTGGGGCTCGCTGATGCCTTCAAAGCGCTGCGTCTGCCGGGTGTGGCTGGTGGCCGCGCTGGCGTCCAGCGTGGGTTGCCAGTACTCGGCATCTCGCGCCCGTGTGGTGGCCAGGGCGGCGGCCACGTCGGCGTGGCTGTCCTGCCACTGCGGGTTGCGCTGCGCCGCTTGTTGCAGGGCTTCGTCCAGGCTGGGCAAGGTGTCAGGCCAGGCGGGTGCGCTCGATGTCAGGCCGGCGGGCAAGCGCACGGCCTGGCCTGTCAGGCGCTCGATGGCCAGTTGCTGGGTGCGGGCGCGCATGGCCAGCTCGCGGATGCTGGCGCGGGTCTGGTCCACGCGGGTGCGTGTCTCCAGCTGGTCCAGCACCGTGCCCACGCCGGCGCGCAGACGCTTGTCATTGATCAGCAGCTGGGTGTCGAGCAGGGCCAGCTGGCCTTGGGCCAGTCGTTTTTGTTCATGGGCCTCGGCGGCGGCCACATAGGCCAGGCTCAGTTCGCGGGCCACGTTGACGCGTTGGCCGCGTGCCTGCCAGAAGGCCTGTTCGGCCAGGGCCTTCTGGGCTTGCGCTGTCGCCCGGTCGGCGGCGCGCCACAAGGGCAGGGTGGCGGTGAGCGAGACCACCGAGGCGGGCGTGTGGCTGTCGATGCCGTTGTAGGTCTGTTGCTGGCGGCTGCTGCTGGCGCTGGCATCCAGCCGGGGCATCCAGGCATTGGCCCAGGCCTGCTGATGCTGGGCCTGCGTGGCCTGCACCTGGGCCTCGGCCGCGCGGTTGCTGGCGGCTTGCTCAGCCCGTTGCAGCAGTTGGGGCCAGGGCGTGGCAATGGGGCTCTGCCCAGCCGCCCCGCCCGGGTTGGCCAGCGCGGTGCTGCCCGCCATGGCCGAGGGTGTTGGGGTGAATGCGGGGGCCTGGGCCTGCAAGGCGCCCAGGCTGAGTGACCAGCGCAGTGGCACATCCAGGCCTGAGTCGGCGTGGGCACACGGTGCGCATGGGCCCAGCAGGGCCACGAACAGCAGCGGCCAGCCTGGGCGCCTTGCACTGGCAAGGGCCGTAGCCGGCACCGGGGAGGGCAGGAACAACGAAGACATCAAGCCAAGGCGACCAAAAGGCAAAGGCCGCATGAAAGCGGCCTGGAGATCGACCAGGGCGCAAGCCCGGCCTATCCATGAGCAGACGGGGCAGAGGCCTCAGGCCTTGGTGACCAACTTGCTCCAGTCGAGGTTGAACAGCTTGAGGATCACCTTGGCGCCGTCCACGATGTTGACGTGGACGTAGCCGGCGGGGATGTTGACGTCAACCGCGAGTTGGGGCTGACCGCCCGCGACTTGGGTGACTTCCTGTTGAGACAGTGTGCGCATGGTGCGTGCTTTCCGGGGTGGGTGAAACAACAACCGCCTTGGAACAAGGCCCCAAGGCGGTCTGCATCAGGCGAGAATTACTTCTTGCCCCAGATCACGTTGACCAGCACGTCGACCAGGTTGTTCTTCACGGTGACGTTGGTCGAGCCTTCGGGCTTGCCCACCACGCTCACGTTCACCAGGGTCTTGCCGATCTGGGCCAGGAAGTCAGAGAAAGCGCTGCCGCCGTTGACCACGGCCACTTCTTGTTGAGTCAGAGTACGCATAAAAGCTCCAGTTGGTGATTTGATAATGTTTATCGAATAACGGCTCGAAGCGTGTTCGGCCGGCGACCAATTTAGGCTTTAACGCGTTACGTTATGCCCCTAGGGCTAGGGGGATCGTCTCCTGGATTGGGGTGATTTCCTGTCGGGCAGACCCGACGATGCCGTTGCCCTTGCGGGTTAGTACGGCATCAGCCTGACGCAAGCCCTCGCTGCGTCAGTGTTGACAGGCTTGTCGCACGGCGTGTTCCCAGTGGCCCATCAACTCGTCGGCGCGTTCGCGTGACAGCGTGGGGTAGAAGGTGCGCTCGGCGCGCCACAGGCGGGCGATGGTGGTGGTGTCGGCATAGACACCGGTGGCCAGCCCGGCCAGGTAGGCCGCGCCCAGGGCCGTGGTTTCGACCACCTCGGGCCGTACCACCGGGATGCCCAGCAGGTCGGCCTGGAACTGCATCAGGAGGTTGTTGACGCAGGCGCCGCCGTCCACGCGCAACTCGCTCACCGGGCGGCCACCGGCGGCCACGGCATCGCGGCTCATGGCCTGCAGCAGGGCCGCGCTCTGGAAGGCGATGGATTCGAGCGCGGCGCGGGCGATGTGCGCCACGGTGCTGCCGCGTGTGAGGCCCACGATGGCGCCGCGTGCATCGCTTTGCCAGTAAGGCGCGCCCAGGCCGGTGAAGGCGGGCACGAACATCACCCCACCCGAATCGGGCACGCTTTCGGCCAGGGACTGCACCTCGCTGGCGGCCTTGATGGCGTGCAGGCCGTCGCGCAGCCATTGCACCACCGCGCCGCCAATGAACACGCTGCCTTCCAGCGCATAGGCGCGCTGGCCGGGCAGTTGCGCGGCGGCTGTGCTCAGCAGGCCGTTGGCCGAGGTGCGCACGTCTGCGCCGGTGTGCATGAGCATGAAGCAGCCGGTGCCATAGGTGTTCTTGGCCAGGCCCGCTTCAAAGCCGGCTTGCCCGAAGAGCGCCGCTTGCTGGTCCCCCGCGATGCCGCCCACGGGCAGTGCCGGCAAGCCGGGCAGGGCGGCCTTGTCCGGGCCCCACACGGCGGGCGCGGCTTCGCCAAACAGGTGGCTGGACGGGCGCACTTCAGGCAGCACCTCGCGCGGGATGCCCATGAGCGCCAGCAGCTCGTCGTCCCAGTCATTGGTGTGGATGTTGAACAGCATGGTGCGCGAGGCATTGCTGACATCGGTGGCGTGCACGCGGCCACCGGTGAGGTTCCACAAGAGCCAGCTGTCCACGGTGCCAAAGGCCAGCTCGCCACGCTGGGCGGCCTCGCGGGCGCCGTCCACATGGTCCAGCAGCCATTGCAGCTTGCTGCCCGAGAAGTAGGGGTCGATGACCAGGCCGGTCTTGGCGCGGATGGTCTCGCCCAGGCCCTGCTCGCGCCATTGGGCGCATTGGGCTTCGGTGCGGCGGTCTTGCCAGACGATGGCGCGGTGCACGGGCAGGCCCGTGTCGCGGCGCCACAGCAAGGTGGTTTCGCGCTGGTTGGTGATGCCGATGCCCTTGAGCTGGCGCAGATCATGGCCGGCCTGGTGCAGCTGGGCGAGTGCGGCGTGCGCGGTGTCGCGCTGCGTGGCCCACAGCTCCAGCGGATCATGCTCGACCCAGCCGGGTTGCGGGTAGTGCTGGCGGATCTCCAGCTGGGCGCTGGCCAGGATCTGGCCTTGTTCATCGAAGACGACGCTGCGCGAGCTGGAGGTGCCTTGGTCGAGCGCGAGGATCAGTGCCATGGTTTTTCTGGTGATGAGGGGGCGGGATGAAGGTGCGAAGCGGGACGCGTCAGGACGCGATCGTCAGGCCCACATCCCATTCCTGCAGCATCTTGGGATAGGGCGCAGGCGGCAAGGCATCGGTGAAGACGCGCTTCATGGTCTGCAGGTGGCCCACCTTGGCCAGCTCGGCCTCGCTGAACTTGCTGACGTCGGCCACCAGCCAGGTCTCGCGCGCCTGTTCGACCAGGGTCTGGGCCACAGGCAGTTCACGCAGATCACGGTCACGCAGGGTGCCGTCTTCGTCGATGCCCATGGTGCTCATGATGGTGTAGTCCACCTTGAACTGCTTGAGGAAGGCCACGGTGCTGTCGCCTTCCAGGGCGCTGTCACGCGAGCGCAGCACGCCGCCGGCCACGTGGACCTTGCAATTGGGGTGCTCGCTGAGCAAACTGGCCACGTGCAGGTTGTGCGTGATGACGCGCAGGCCGGACTTCTTGAGCAACTCGCGCGCGACGGCCTCCACCGTGGTGCCGATGCCCATCATCAGCGAGCTGCCATCGGGGATGGCGGCGGCCACCGAGCGGGCGATGCGGGCCTTGGCGTCGGCGCGCAGGGCCTGGCGCTCTTTCCAGGCGCCAACCTGCGGGGCCACGCGCGGCAGGCTCACGCCACCGTGAAAGCGCTGCAGCAGGCCGGCGTCGGCCAGGCGCTGCACGTCACGGCGCACGGTCTGCATGGTCACGTCCAGGCGCTGAGCCAGCCGTTCGACCGATACCGCGCCGCGCGCACGCACTTCTTCCAGCAAGGCCAGCTGGCGCGGGTTGGGGCTCCATGCCGATTCAGGGTTCATACCGGGTCTCCATTGACTGTTTTCGCGCAAATTTCCGGGATATGCGAAGCGTATACGAAAAAAAACAAACACAAAAGAATATAAACGCGCTTGTGTTGTACGCTCTCGTGTCGTAAAACACGACATTGCACCACTGAAGGAGCCTCGTTTGCAGCCGGCAAGCCCCCCACCCCCGCAGAAATCCGACGATCACACCAGCGAAGCGGACTATCACTGCGATGTGCTGGTGATCGGTGGCGGCATCAATGGCGTGGGCATTGCCCGCGACCTGGCCGGGCGCGGATGGCGCGTGGTGCTGTGCGAGCAGGAGGACCTGGCCAGCCACACCTCGTCGTCGTCCACCAAGTTGATCCATGGTGGCTTGCGTTATCTGGAGTATGGCGAGTTCGGCCTGGTACGCAAGGCGCTGATGGAGCGCGAATTGCTCTTGCGCTCGGCCCCGCACATCATGTGGCCGCTGCGCTTTGTGCTGCCGCATGACGCGTCCATGCGCCCGGCCTGGATGATCCGCCTGGGCCTGTGGCTGTACGACAACCTGGCGCCGCGCGAGTTCCTGCCGGGTTGCGAGTCGGTGGCGCTGAACAAGTCGCCCCTGGGTGAGCCGCTCAAGCCAGGCTGGACCAAGGGCTTTGTGTATTCGGATGGTTGGGTGGACGACGCCCGCCTGGTGGCCTTGTGCGCGCAGGACGCCGCCGAGCAGGGCGCCCAGGTGCTCACGCGCACGCGCTGCGAAGCCATGCGGGCGCATGCTGGCGGCTGGCGCGCCACGCTGGCGCATCTGGACCCGGCCACGCAGGCCGCCACCCATCGCCTCACGGTGCAAACGCGCCTGGTCGTCAACGCCGCGGGCCCCTGGGCCGAGCAGATGCTGCGCCAGGTCATGGCCGTGCCCACCACGCCGGGCAAGGGCGGGGATGCCAATGAAAAGCTGCGCCTGGTCAAGGGCAGCCACATCGTCGTGCCGCGCATCTTCAACCACGACCACGCCTACATCTTCCAGGGGCGCGACAAGCGCATCATCTTCGCCATCCCCTACGAGCGCGATTTCACGCTGATCGGCACCACCGACATCGAACACAAGGCCCCGCCGGGCCATGTGCAGATTGACACCGAAGAGGTGATCTACCTGTGCCAGGAGCTCAGCCGCTACCTGCGCCGCCCCGTGCAACCCGGTGACGTGGTGTGGAGCTATGCCGGTGTGCGCCCCTTGCTGGACGACGCCAGTGGCAAGGCCTCGGCCGTGACGCGCGACTACCGCCTGCAAGCGCATGCGCGGCCCGCGCCCTGGTTGACCGTGTGGGGCGGCAAGCTCACCACCTTCCGCCTGCTGTCTGAAGAGGCGGCCGATGAGGTCGGCCGGATGCTGGGTGACGAGCGCCACCACTGGACGGGCGATGCCACGCTGCCCGGTGGCTTCCTGGGTGACCTGATCGAAGAGACCAGCAACCCGATGGCCGACATGGCCGAGTTCCAGGCCCGCCTGCGCCGCCGCCATCCCTGGATGGACCTGGGCCTGATGCGCCGCTGGACGCGTGCTTATGGCGGGCGCGTGCTGCGCCTGCTCGACGGCGTGCGCTCACGCAGCGACCTGGGTGCCGAGGTGGCGCCCGATCTGTACGAGGCCGAGCTGTTCTACCTCAAGCGCCACGAGTGGGCGATGACGGCCGATGACGTGCTGTGGCGCCGCAGCAAGCTGGGCCTGCACTACACACCCGAGCAGCGTCAGGCCGTGGCCGACTGGTTTGCGGCACAGGCCAAGGTGGGGCAGCAGGGCTTTCACCACAGCGCCATGAGCCGCTGAGTTGGGCCGTTGAGTCGGGCCGCTGAGTGGCTGCGCGTCTTCCGGCGCCGTCACCCATGTCATGCGTGCTCAGCCGATGGCTTGTTGCCGCCATTGCAGCGGCGCCAGGCCCGTCCAGCGCTTGAAGGCCCGTGAAAACGCGCTTTGCTCGGCATAACCCAGCAGGGCGCTGACCTCGGCCAGCGTGAGGCGCTGGTCGCGCAGGTGCAGCTCGGCCACTTGCTGCAAGGCGGCTTCACGCAGTTCGCGAAAGTTCAACCCCTGCTCGGCCAGGCGCCGGTAAAACACGCGTGGTGACAGGCGCAGTTCATGCGCCACCTGCTCCAGCTCGGGCATGCCCTGCGGCGCCAGGTGCGCCACCACGCGGCGTGCCATTTCTGCCAGGTCGCCCGCTTGCGGCAACTCGGCCATGGCCGCGTCCACCTGTGCTTCCATCAACTTCAGCAAGGTGGGATCGGGCTGGCGTAAAGGGGCGGCCAGGGACTCGACCGGGATCACCAACCGGGTCACGGGCTGCCCAAACCGGACGGGGCAGCCAAAGTAAGCGGTGTAGGGCCGGATGTCAGGCGGCGGTGGGTTGACGAAGTCCACGGCATGCAGGGCCAGGGTCTGCCCGCACAGGTCACGCCCGAACTGCACGATGCCGGTGATGCCCACCTCATCGAACAAGGCGCCAGGCTTGCCATGGGCGACGCCCCAGCGCAGGATCAGTTGCCCCGCGCTCACCTCGTGCTCGATGGGGTTGATGTCGTGGACCAGCCGGTGGTAGCGCTGGATGCGCATCAGTGCGGCCCCCAGGTTCTCGCAAGCCAGCAGCACATAACCCAACGCGCCCAACTGGCTGGGTTGCATGAATTGCCCCAGATGCAGGCCCAGCAAGGGGTCATGCAGGCGCTCGGCCGCGCGGATCAGCAAGCCGCAATAGGCCTCGGCGGGCATGCGCCCAAAGTGCTGCGCGGCATCCAGGCTGAAGCGGCGGGGGATCAGCTCGTGGGGCGGCACGCCCTGGGTTTGCAGGTAGTCCGCCAGCACGCGCAGAAAGCTCAGGGGCACCATGCCCTGGATGGCGTCACGCTCATACAGCCGGGCAGGCAGGGCAGGCGTGGTGCGCGCCGGTGATCGCAAGGGTTGAGAGGGCATGGACGAAATTGTCAAAAATGCGGTCGATGCAGTCAAGACCTGACAACCCTGAGCCTCTATGCTGGCGATCACGACAGGAGCATCCATGGCCACCACAGCACGCAAGAGCATCTTCATCACCGGCGCGGCGGCTGGCATTGGCCGGGCCGTGGCCGAGCGTTTTGCCAAGGCCGGCTGGTTCGTTGGCCTGTATGACGTGGACGAGGCTGGGGTGCAGGCTTTGCGCCGCCAGTTGGGCGAGGCCAACTGCCACGCCGGGCGGCTGGATGTCAGCTGCGTCGAGGACTGGTCTGCGCAATTGCGGGCCTTCCACAAAGCGGCCGGTGACAGGCTGGACGTGCTGCTCAACAACGCCGGCATCGCGGTGACCAGCCCGTTTGAAGAGGCCGAACTGGCGCGCCACCATCGCCTCATCGACATCAACCTCAAGGGCGTGGTCAACGGCTGCCACACGGCCTTGCCCTATCTGCGCGGCACGCCGGGTGCGCGCGTGGTCAACCTGTGCTCGGCCTCGGCCCTGTATGGCCAGCCCATGCTGTCAACGTATTCGGCCACCAAGGCGGCCGTGCGCAGCTTCACCGAGGCGCTGGACATCGAATGGCAGCGCTTTGGCATCCGCGTGGTCGACGTGCTGCCCTTGTTCGTCAACACGGCCATGGTGGCCAATGACGTCAGCAAGATGAAGACCGTGCAGACGCTCGGTGTGCGCCTGAGCGCGGACGATGTGGCGATGAGCATCTGGAAG
>Ga0265327_10000316_pt1 | contig 92271 bp, 85 predicted proteins | sample 41621metaG_FD_202089 | JGI IMG/M metagenome (GOLD analysis project Ga0265327, IMG submission 202089) | Rhizosphere microbial communities from Carex aquatilis grown in University of Washington, Seatle, WA, United States - 4-16-21 metaG | ecosystem: Host-associated > Plants > Roots > Rhizosphere...
TTATCAAGGTGTTATATTAAGCACAAATTTTGATTTTTTCAAATCGTGTTAGGCTTGAAAAATTACCAAACCCAATACAGACAAGACTTTCAAAGAACTTATATTTATAACATCAAAACACTAGTGATGTAATCTAAAAACTAAATCTACATTGAAAGAAATCTTAAACTTATTTACATGGCTCCTGGCACAATTCTTCAACATCAGTATTTAAAACATCGTTTAAGGCAAAAGAAATATAAAACATTTTGTGAAATAGGAAGTGGTAATGGGTTTCTATCTGCCGTTTTATTAAAAATGGGATTGCAGGGAACAGGATACGATTTAAACCAATCCGCTTGTTTAAATAACGAGAAACTGAATAAGGAATATATTGCCAATAGATCATACAAAGTTGTGAATGGCGATTTTTTTAACGAAGAAAAAGACCAGAAAAATAAGTATGACCTAATCATTTCTTGCATGGTAATAGAGCATTTACCCCAAGAGGCAGTAGATAGATATTTTGATTCGTGCAAAAAACATATAGCATCTAATGGGTGCATAGTTGTTTTTGTGCCAGCAGCTATGAAGTTTTGGGGTATTGAAGATGAAATAGCCGGTCATTTTAAACGATATGAGTATACTGATTTTAAACAAATGGCGATTAGGTATGGATTGTTAATAAAAGATTTATCAGGATTAACATTCCCACTTTCAAATATGCTTTTACCTTTTACAAATTACCTGGTGAAGAAACATGAAGGTTATAAAAAAGACCTGAGCATGCAGGAACAAACTATATTGTCAGGCAATAGAGATATTAAATTCAAAACAACTTTTCCATGGTATACCAAATTGATATTAAATGAAGTAGTATTGTACCCTTTTTATTTACTGCAGCGAATCTTTAAGAATAGTAATAACGCTATGGTTTTATATTGTGAATTATCTCTTGCAACCGATGAGTTACATAAAATCTGACTTAAAATACATTCATTAACTATTGTGTAGCGTTGTAGTTAATTCAACGATACTTGTATCCACTTCAAAAAAAGAAATTATCTTTTCTATCACACCTTCCACCAAAGCATCAGGGCAGCTTGCGCCACTTGTAAGCAATATTTTTACCGGTTCTTTTGCAGGCAAAAAATTATTGGATATTAACTCTTCTTTGGTGTGAAAATTAAAATGCTCAATTGAAGAAGATGATATTATTTTTTGTGCGCTATTGATAAAATAAGTGGGTAATTTTTCTTCACAAAGTTCTACCAGGTGCGATGTGTTGCTGCTATTGTAACCACCAACTACAATGGCAAGATCGGCTTGGGTTTGCAGTAAACCATATACAGCACTTTGATTATCGTTGGTAGCATAACATAAAGTATCTCTTGTGTCAGAAAAACGTTCTTCAACATTTTCTTCTGTTAATCCGTACTTTTCAATCATTATCTTTTTTAAAAAATCGGCAATGGCTTGCGTATCGCTTGCCAGCATGGTGGTTTGATTAACTACGCCAATTCTTTGCAAATCTTTCGTTGCATCAAATCCATCAGAAAATCTTCCTGCAAAATCGGCATAAAAAGTATCGATAGTATTTTCGCCAGTAATGTATTTGCTTAACAAAACAGCATCTGCCATATCATTCACAATTACTGTTGGTGTATGATAAGCAGCATGAGAAAATGTAGCTCTTGTTTCTTCATGCGTAGGTTTACCATGCACCACAACAGTGTAATTTTTTTTTGCTATCTGTTCACTGCGGTTCCACACTTTTTCTACAAAGGGGCAGGTGGTGTTGTATTTTTGAGCAGGTATACCAATGGTATGTAGTTTTTCTTCAATGGCCAGCGTGGTACCAAAAGCGGGAATAATCACCACATCATCTTTAGTCAGCGTTTCGTAAGGCACAATTTGTTTACCATAAGTGTCTTGTAAAAATTGTACGCCTCTTTGTTGTAAATCTGCATTTACCTGCGGATTGTGTATCATTTCGCTCAATAAAAAAATGCGCTTACCAGGATTTTCTTCAATCGTCCTGAAAGCAATGTCGATAGCATTTTCTACACCATAGCAAAACCCAAAATGGCGGGCAAGGTAAATTTGTACAGGGCCAAAATCTAGCAGGGCAGGAGTAAAATCTTTTTTCATTTTATCCTGTTGCTTGCGTTTATTTTTAATGGCACTTATTAAAGGGCTGCGATAAATTATCGGAACATTAAACTGTTTCATCTTATTATAACAACAAAGGTACAACAAGGTTGCCAACCTTTTATTGAACTATTTTATCGAACTTATATAGTGACAAAGATTTTCAGTTTTTAAACAAAGCCTTCTTACATTTGAAGCGATAAAGCTGCTACAAATGAAAAAAATAATTCCGTTACTGATAGCAATTTCAATAGCCGCCTGTAATAACAACAAAAATACCCAAACAAATCAACCAAAAGAGAAGATGATGCAAACTTTTAAAAAAGCGGATTGGATAAACAGCACCAATGTGTACGAAGTAAACCTAAGGCAATATACCCAAGAAGGTACTTTTAATGCTTTTGCAAAACAACTGTCACGGTTAAAGGAAATGGGGGTAGAAACGCTTTGGTTTATGCCTATCACGCCTATTGCCCACAAGAATATGAAGGGCAGCTTGGGCAGCTATTATGCCTGCAGCGATTATACTTCCATCAATTCTGAATTTGGAAATTTAGCAGATTTTAAAAGCCTGGTAAAACAGGCCCACAGTATGGGTTTTAAAGTAATTATTGATTGGGTAGCCAACCATACCGGATGGGAACATGTGTGGACAAAAACGCATCCTGAATATTATAAAAAAGACAGCGCTACCAACGATTTTAAAATAGCAAGCGGCATGGATGATATCATTGAACTGAATTATGATAATGCCGATATGCGAAACGCCATGATTGCTGCTATGAAATATTGGGTTACCGAATGTGATATTGATGGGTTCCGTTGCGATTTGGCATTTTGGGTAAGGTTGGACTTTTGGCTGCAGGCAAGAACGGAACTGGAAAAAACTAAAACACTTTTTTGGCTCGCCGAAAGCGACCCGATAGACCATCCTGAATATTTCCAGGCTTTTGACGCTTGTTACTCCTGGACATGGATGCACAAAACCGAAGATTTTTACAAAAAAGGGAAGGACAAAAATATGTTGGATTCCGTAATTCATCAATACAGCAATGTTTGCGGCCCCAACGATATTTTATTGTGGTTTACCACTAATCATGATGAAAATAGCTGGAACGGAACTGAATATGATAAATATGGCGATGCCGCAAAAGCGCTTGCTGTATTCAGTTTTACCTGGAACGGAATGCCATTAATTTATAGCGGGCAAGAATTGCCTAACTTAAAAAAACTGAAATTTTTTGATAAAGACCCAATTGAATGGAATGGAAAATATGAACTGCATGATTTTTATAAAACGCTATTAACGCTTAAAAAAAATAATCCTGCATTAAGAGCGGCTGATGCTGATGTTATTACCTATCTTTTAAAAACAACTGCTGATAAAAATATATTTGCTTATCTACGCAAAAATGGAAACTATGCAGTATTAACACTTATAAATTTCAGCAATCAAAAAGTTAACTTTGATATTATTGATAAAAATGTTGAAGGCTCGTTTGTAAACATTTTTGATAAAGAACAAAAATCATTTTCAAATCAAGTGCATTTCGAATTGGAGCCTTGGGGGTATAAGGTATTTCAACATTTAAAACCTTTAAATTAAAAAAATGCCTTCCAAAAATTGGAAGGCATTTTACTTTATAAACTTATTTACTTTATACGCTGCACGCTGTATTTATTCCCCCAAAGTAATCGGATATTCATACTCTCCATCGTAGCCTGGATAAAATCCACTGATGGTAACGGTCTTACTATCGCCAATGGCAGCTTTTAATTCATCCACACTTTTTACAGGTTTACCATTGATCTTTAAAATAACAAATCCATCTTTCATACGGGTTTGGTCATTTAAGGCGCCTTCATTTATTTTCTTAACTACCACACCTCCGTTGATACCGTATTCTTTTGCTTTTTTAGGGTCTAATGTGGTTAATTCGGCGCCTAAATTATCAATTGCAGCATCGGCTTTTACCACGTCAAAATTACCGGCTTTGTTTTTAAGTGTTACAGGAACCGTAACTTCTTTGCCATTGCGTACATAGGTAACAGGTACCTTGTCGCCTGGTTTGTAGCGGCTAACCTGTCCCTGCAATTCGGCAGAAGAAGAAATTTCATTGCCATCTATTTTTTTAATGATATCGCCTTTGCGTATACCTGCTTCATAAGCACCTCCATCAGTAGGTACTTCCTGTGCATATATTCCTTCTGCAGTTAATGGGATGCCAATTTTTTTCTTCTCCTCTTCGTTCATGTCACTTGCAGGTACAAATTGTACACCCAAATATCCACGTTGTACAGTGCCGAATTTTATTAAATCGTCAACTACTTTTTTAGCAATATTAACAGGTATTGCATAAGAGTAACCTGCATAAGAACCAGTAGGAGATGCAATGGCCGAATTAATGCCTACCAATTTTCCATCGGTATTAATTAATGCACCACCACTATTACCCGGGTTTACTGCAGCATCGGTTTGTATGAACGATTCAACTCCAGTATTAACGCTGCCGTTTCTATCCCTGTTTAAACCAAGGCTTCTTGCTTTTGCACTAACAATGCCTGCGGTAACCGTAGTTTCTAAATTTAAAGGATAGCCAATTGCCAAAACCCATTGGCCAATTTTGAGGTCATCAGAATTGCCATATAATAAGAAGGGCAACCCCGTAGCTTCAATTTTAATTACCGCCAAATCATAAGAAGGGTCGGTACCAACAACTTTTGCTTTGTAAGTTTTTTTGTTGCTTAGGGTAACCAGTAATTCATCGGCTTTATCTACCACATGGTTGTTGGTAACAATGTAACCGTCTTCGCTGATGATAACACCCGAACCACTTGCTCTTTGCTCAGGAATTACGCCACCTCTTCCACCCCCAAAAAACTGGTTGATGATGTCATCGTCAAATAAATCGCCAAAAGGATTGTTTTGCTTGCTGCGGGGTAAATTATTACTTACCTGTTTAGCGTTTGTTTTTGTTTTTATATGCACAACTGTTGGCAGTGCCGCTGCGGCAGGAGCAGTAAAATCTATAGCACCCGTTGGCGGAGTACCATTATCGTTGAACCCGGCATATTTATAATTACTCGGTATAACGCCAGATTCCTGCGCTGCATAAGTGTTTTGGTGTTTGATGAATTTTCCATAACCCCACATTACAGATAGGGCTGTAGTAGCACTAATCGCTACTGAAAATAAGACCTGTTTTAATTTCATTTTACGTAGGTTTTATTGTGTTCTAAATATTTTTTTTGAGTCAAGTTAAGAATTTCTATATGGCTTCATTGGCGTCGCACTCTTCGACCACATCTCTTTATTGAGCTTTTATTGTAGCGGATAAGGCAACTTTTACTCATCCTAAATCATCAACTCTTATGCCTGACACTACAAAATAACGACAAACTGCCAAAATGAGTTTTACCAACTGACATCTTTAACAGTTAATTAGGAAGAGTTTCGTAGATGGGTTTTTTCTATAATTCTAAACCCTAAACTCCTAAACCTTTCTTATAACGTTAATAAAAACTGCATCGTATCCACTCCATCTGCATAATCAAATAAACCAGGTTGTTGCGCCAGTCCAAAAGCAACATAATTGTGCCCCACAATACATTGCACATCGTTATTGTCTTTAAGCGTTGCAATAACCTTATCAGCATTTTCATAATAGCTATAATTCAACTGGCTTATTGCAGAAAATATTTCTTCACTTTCAATAAGCAAAGTGGTTTCATTGGTCATGTAATAAATATTATTCATCAGCGCAATGGATAATTGATAATCATAATTGTTCTTATATTTATTATGATCAGCAAAGAATTTGTATTTATCAAATGACTTTAACAAAGGCACAAAATCGTAATTCTTTGGTACAAATATTTTGGTGACATTTCTGCAGCCTAACCCAAAATACATATGTATATCATCGCTTAGCTTTTCCAGTTCTTCTGCAGTTTCATTGCCCGTTAAGACAGCTACAGAAGTACGGTTACGCCTGATGATGCTTGGATATTTTGCAAAATATTGTTCAAAATACCTTGCACTGTTATTGCTGCCGGTAGCAATATACCCATCGCATCCTTTTAGCATTTCGGCAAATGAAATATAGTTTTGTACACTGATATCCCAGCTATACATTTTTTGAACAAGGTGTTTCAGCAACACATCGTCTTTACCGGATAATTTAATAGTTTGATTGTGCCCGCTGATGAACACAGATAGAAAATCGTGAAAGCCAACCAAAGGAATATTGCCAGCCATTACAAGCCCGATATTTTTGCCATTGATATTATCATCCAAATGATAATGATTGGCCCATTTCAGTAATTTTTCTTCTTGTAAAAAAGCAGTGCAAATATTTTTTATAGCTAAATCAATAAACTCAGGAATAAACCAACCATTGTATGCTGTTGCTTTGTGTTTAACCTCATGCAGTTCGGCATCATTTTCTTCAAGATAATTTTTTAATTTCTGTAATAATTCAATTCTATTTTGTAAATTCATATTGTTATTATTAAATTGCACTTGTTACCGAAAGGTAGCTTTATTAAAGATCAAAATTACGATAGATGGCTATAAAGATAACAGACGAATGTATTAATTGTGGCGCTTGCGAACCAGAGTGCCCAAACAACGCAATTTATGAAGGTGGAGTAGAGTGGGCCGTCTCTGACGGTACTACAGTAAAAGGTATGTTTACTTTACTTGATGGAACACAGGTAGATGCTGACCAGCGCAATGCTCCGGTAAGTTCAGATACGTATTATATCACACCAAACAAATGTACCGAGTGCCAGGGCTTTCATGAAGAGCCGCAATGTGCCGCTGTTTGCCCGGTAGATTGTTGTGTGCCTGATGAAATGTATAAAGAAACAGTTGACGAGTTGCTGGCTAAAAAAGATAAAATGCACTTGGCGTGATAACGTGAGTGGCGGGTTGTAAGTCGTGAGTAGTTCCTGAAATTTTGAACTTTTCTCACTACTCACCACTCACAACTAACGATTCACAATTAATGTTTTTATATGGCTGCAATGCCTACTTACAGGCAGGTGATATTTCCTGCTACTTTGGGCGAGGGTATTCTTTAATACTTTCGCCTTTTTGTATCAACACAATTTTAGTGTATGAATAAAGTGCTTGTTTATATAATTGTTGTTTTTTCATTCACATCCTGTAATCTTTTTCAAAAGAAAAAAGAAACAGACCTTGTTGCTGAAAAACAGAAAATGATGGATACTGACAAGGCTTTCTCTGATATGAGTGTGCAAAAAGGTATGAAGAATGCTTTTATGGAATACATCGACAGCAATGGTGTTTTATTACGCCCTAATCAAATGCCTGTCGTAGGTGCCGATGCCATTGATTACCTGATACAGATTAATGACAGTGCTTATACTTTGCGCTGGGAACCAAAACATGGTGCTATTGCCCAATCCGGCGAATTGGGGTACACTTATGGATTGTACGAACTTAAACTTTCCACCAAAGACTCCGTTATTTATGGTACTTATGTAAGTATCTGGAAAAAACAATCGGACGGCAGCTGGAAATTTGTGCTGGACAGTGGCAATGAAGGTGTTGGAAAAGAAGAACAGGAATAATTTTTGCTATATTTTAAGTTAATCACAGTTTACTTTATAAAGAAACCATAATATTGGTGCGAAAAATAGTAATTCGTAAATAGTAAACTATATTTGTTTCTTGTAACAATCACTTAAAATTAGATGAAGAAAAAGATTGCACTCGTTACCGGCGGCTACTCAGGCGAAGCGGTTATTTCCTATAAAAGTGCCATTACCATTGAAAAAAATATTGATGCCGATAAATGGGATTGTTATAAAATTGACATCAACCCAAACGGCTGGTTTTACATGAATACTGACGGGCCACAAGTGGAGGTTGATAAAAATGATTTTTCTATAACGCTTAATGGAACAAAAATAAAATTCGATGCCGTATTAGTGGGTCTCCACGGCACACCAGGTGAAGATGGGAAATTACAGGGTTACTTCGATTGTCTTAAAATCCCTTACACTTCCTGCGATGCCGCAACATCGGCATTAACTTTTAATAAACGCTATACTGTAGCGGTAGCTTCTTTTGCCGGAATGTATGTAGCCAAATCATTGCATCTTTTTAAAAATATTACTGTAACCCCCGAAGAAATTTTAAAAAGTTTAAAACTGCCCCTGTTTGTAAAGCCTAATAATGGCGGCAGCAGTTTAGGTATTAGTAAAGTAAAAGAAGCTGGCGAATTGCAGGCTGCTTTGGATAAAGCATTTAAAGAAGATGACCAGGTATTGGTAGAAGAATTTATAAGTGGCAGGGAATTTACCATTGGGGTATTTAAAAGCAAAGGAAAGATTATTGCTTTACCGATAACCGAGATCATTTCAAAAAATGAATTTTTTGATTTTGAAGCCAAGTATGAAGGTGCAAGTGAAGAGATAACGCCAGCCAAAGTTGAAGAAGGGGTTGCAGAAAAAATACGTTGCGAAGCAAGAAAAGCGTATTCCGTTTTTAATTGCAATGGAATAGTGAGAATAGACTTTATTTATAACGAAACTGACGGGCACCCGTACCTGCTGGAAATAAATACAGTACCAGGGCAAAGTGCGGCAAGCCTTGTACCACAGCAGGTAGCGGCAATGGGCATGTCGTTAAAAGATTTTTATTCAGCATTAATTGAAGAATGTTTTTAGTACGCCGAAGTTGTACTTCGACTCACATAAAATCGGAAATTGAAGTTTTGAGGGAATTATAAATCTAAAATCGCAAATCTAAAATCAAAATACTTTGTTTAAGTTCATCACACGTCGTCCACTTTGGGTAAATATTTTGGCTGCCATAGTACTTACATTTTTAATACTTTTTTTAGTACTGAAGATGTTAGGCTGGATAACCAAACATGGCGAGTACCTCACTGTGCCTGCTGTTATTGGCAAAAAAACCGATGAAGCCATAGCTCAATTAAAAAAAGAAGGCTTTGATGTACAGATACAGGATTCTATTTTTACAGATACTGCTGCCCGTGGCATAGTACTTAAGCAATTGCCCGATCCCAATGCAACAGTAAAAGTAAACCGTACGGTTTATTTAACCGTTAACAGGGTAACATTGCCAATGGTGGATATGCCCAAACTGGAAGATCAAAGTTTAAATTTTGCATTGGATATTTTAAGAAGAAGCCATTTACAATTGGGGGATACCATCTTTAAGCCAAGTTTTCAAATTGGTTCGGTAATAGAACAACAATATAACGGGACACGTATAGCAGCAAAAACAAAAATTCCATGGGGCAGTAAAATAACTTTGATTGTGGCAAGTGGTAACGGAGAGCAGATGTTGGTTCCTAATTTAGTTGGTATGACCTTTAAGGATGCAAAAAGTTTCCTTGAAGAAAATGGCCTGATATTAGGTGCCATTGTTCCAAAACCTGATGTGAAGGATACAGCTAACGCCTACGTATATAAGCAAGGTCAAGAACGGTTTGATGCGGATAAAAGGCCACGGTATATTCATGCAGGACAGATTATGGATCTTTTTCTGCAAGTTGAAGTGCCGCAAGATTCTCTTGATATAAAACAACCTCAATAAAATAATACAATATGACAACAATAACAGCAGACGAAGTGAAATTTCGATTAGACTCAGGAGAAAAATTAAATTTAGTAGATGTACGTGAACCACATGAGAACACAGAGTTTAATATTGGCGGTACACTTGTGCCTTTGGGTAAAGTGCAAACTATGCAAATAGATGAAATTGACGAACTTAAAAATGAAGAAGTAATTGTGTATTGCCGCAGTGGCAACCGCAGTGGCCAGGCAGCGCTGATGCTGGAAACATTTGGCTTTACCGATGTGAAGAATCTTACTGGAGGTATGCTGGCCTGGAAGGAGCGTTTTGGAGGATAAGAAGGTGAATAGTCAATGATGAATGGGCAATGGCGAATTTAAGTTCCTATTCCCAATTGACCATTCACCATTCACGTCTCATACCATTTATATCTCACAACTTAATATTAACCCCAAGCATAAAATTAAACGGTGCCATAGGGAAATAATAATTTTCTGTAGTTAGACTTCCTCCACTAATGTACGAATAGCTGTATCCGTTAGGTTCGTATTTTTTACTGAAAATATTATTGAGCTGCAGAATGATGCTGGTGTTTTTTAAAGTTTTTCCTGTTAACGAATAACTCAGCCTGATATCTTGTGTATAAAAATCATGCAAGCTTCTTGAGCGCTTTGAGGTGTTATCCAGGTATTGCCTGCTTACATATTTGCCCAATAAATTAATCTCCGCATTTTTTACAGGAATAATATTTATACTGCCACCTGCAACAGTATTAGGTGAAAATGAAATATCGGTAGATGAATAATAATTGGCTTTCTGTCCGCCATTGTCATAGTCATCTAAATATTCAATAAAGTTTTTTATTTTGTTTTTGCTGAAAGCAATATTTGCGGCAACATTCAACCAGGTATTGAAAATGTATCTTCCTTGTAATTCAATACCTGTCCTGTAACTATTAGGTATATTGGTTCTTGTATAAGCGCCAACATCATTTATTTTTCCTGTCAATACCAATTGGTCTTTATATTTCATGTAATAAAGGTTGATGCCGAAAGAGTACTTTTCTTTTTTTCTTTCTATACCAGCTTCAAAATCATTGAGTAATTCTGGTTTTGGTTGTTGCACAGGGCTGGCTTCAAAATCATTGCGGTTGGGCTCGTGTTGTGCAAGCGCATAGGAGGCATACAACTGCCAATAATTTTTGTTATAAGTAATACCCAGTTTAGGATTAACAAAGTTGTAATTCTTCTTTATTAATATTGATGGGTTATCATCGAATCCATTGATGGAATAACTGATATTGCGGAATTGTACATCAATATAGGATTGAAGGTTATTAGTTAATTGTTGGGTCCATTTGCTGTAAAGTGAAAAATCTTTTTTATGGGCAATATTATTGTACCATCTGTAATTGGCTGGTACGGCAGCCTGTATTTTAGCCCAGGTAATTTCGCCAAAATGTTTGCCATCGTAACCATTCCATCCTCCACCAACAGTAAAATCTGTTTTGTTTTTATGATGTTGTAAAGAAAAAATAGTTCCGTAAAAATTATTGTCCAGCCAAAGCCTCCTTACCAAATCAGTACTTGTAGTTATTGTTATGCCGCTATTGTAATCGGGCAATCCATAATCGGCAAGTACTGCATCAGCTTTATATTCTCCATAATATCCTTTTCCTTTGGTAAGAAAAACAGCGATATTACCCTTCCAGTAAGCATTTATTTTACGATTGTAAAAAAGCTGGTAATGTGTTTGGGTGTAATTATCAGTTTCATTATCGTAAGGAGTGCCGGGCTTTTCGGTGCCTAATGAATTGTAGGTACGGTCAGTAGCCAATAAATATTCCGGCACACCATTCCATGCCTGGTAAGTTTTTTCTTTGCCACTAAAAATATTTAGACGCAAAGAACTTTTATCACTAACATAAGCAGTGCTGAAATAAAAAGATTTTAAATTGCTTTTTGCCCTGTCGATATACCCATCGCTGCTGATACGGCTTAATCTGCCATCAATAGTGAAATGATTACCTAAAATACCACTGCCAAATTGCAAGGTGTTTTTAAAAGTATTGTAAGAGCCATAACTGTTATTGAGTTGGGTATAAAACTTTTTATTTACTTCGTTGGTAGATAAATTAATACTTGCACCAAAGGCACCTGCACCATTTGAAGAAGTGCCAACTCCTCTTTGTATTTGAATACTATTTATTGAAGAAGAAAAATCAGGCAAATCAACAAAATAAGTGCCCTGGCTTTCTGCATCATTATAAGGAATACCATTGAGGGTAACATTTATCCTGCTGGCATCTGTGCCGCGTATGTGAATGCCGGTATAACCTACACCTGCCCCGGCATCGGAGTTTACCACCACCGATGGAGTTTGGTTAAGCAGGATGGGCAGATCTTGCCCAATATTTATTTTTTCAATATCCTTTTTACTTAAGGTAGTTTTTGCAAAAGGTGCTTTTTCCCCGGCCCTCACAGCATTTACTTCCACAGGTTGTAAATAGGTGGTATCATTAAACTTTTTCTGGGTTTGGGCGAAAGCCACAACGCTGCTCACACACAGTAATGCACTGATAAACAATTTCATTTCAATAAGATTTGTGCTGAACGTCCGTAGTATTTACATCCGCTATGATAAGTTCCCCTTTGGAGTTGGGGGTTGGCTATTTCTTCCTACGCAGGCATTATCCTGATCAGGTTGACGGGTGTAATCTCAGCTTTCTTGTCATGTTGAGCTTGACGAAACATCAACATGACAAAAAGCACCCCGGAAATTCAGTCGGTTAATAAGAACTTTGAGAAACGAAGGTAGCATGTTTTTTTAATAAATTTTAAATTTTGTGTAACATATCGTTGCCGTACTTCGTATCATTAAATAAGTATAGCCATGTAATGAGCCATAACAAAGGTTGACAGCAACCTTTGTTTATTGGCGAATTCACCCCGAATACCGGGATTTAAAAACAGTCAAAAATAAAAACATGAAAAAATTATTATTCTCCCTTGTTACATTCATTTCCCTTGCTGCATTTGCGCAGGAAAAAGACGTAGTTAATGATGCTAATGCACAAAAAAGAACACTTAATGCCAGTTTTACGGGTATAGACGTTTCGAACGGTATTGACCTTTATCTTACCCAAGGTAACGAAGAGTCGGTTGCTGTAAGTGCCTCCGAAGAAAAATATATTGAGCGCATTAAAACTGTTGTGGAAGCCGGTGTTTTAAAAATTTATTTTGAAAATAAAGGGATTAACATAGTTATTAATGATAAGCGTAAATTAAGAGCCTATGTATCTTTTAAAACATTAGAAAAGTTACATGCTTCAAGTGGGGCTGATGTAAGCATACAAAATAGTATTGATGTTGCTAACTTAGACGTGAAATTCACCAGCGGATCATCTTTTAGTGGTAAATTAAAAGCAAAAGAATTAACGGTTGAGCAAAACAGTGGTTCAAGCATCAATATTTCTGGCAGTGCCGAAAAGATAAAAGTTGATGTAAGCAGCGGAGCCATTTTTAAAAGTTACGATTTGGCTGTTGATTATTGCGATGCAAAAGCAAGCAGTGGAGGTGGAGTAAGAGTTACCATCAATAAAGAATTGAGCGCAAAAGCCAACAGTGGCGGCGGTGTAAAATACAAAGGTGATGCAGTAATAAAAGAGGTGAATGTAAATAGCGGCGGTTCTGTAAAAAAAGCATAATTGTATAAAGCTGATTATATGAAAAAGATAATTATTGGTTTTGTTATTACATTGGTTAGTTTAAATGCTGTTGCACAAAAAGAAATTGTAAACGACCCCAATGTAGAATTAAGGGAAGTGAGCGGCAGTTTTGATAAAATAAAAGTCTCTGGCGGCATTGAGCTTTTTCTTTCACAATCAGATGATGTAGCCGTAGCCGTTAGTGCTTCTGATACTAAGTACAAAGACAATATAAAAACAGTTGTAGAAAATGGCACCCTTAAAATTTATTATTTTGGGGATAAGATTTGGAACAGCATAAAAAATAAAAATCTTAGGGTATATGTTTCTGCAAAAAATATTGAAAGTATAGACCTTTCTGGTGCAAGTGAAGCTCAGGTGGCTGGAGTTATTACCACCAGTTCATTAAGCTTGAGTTTGAGCGGAGCCAGCCAGTTTAAGGGCGCTGTAAATGTTACTGATCTAAAGATGGATTTAAGTGGCGCTTCTGACCTTACCATTAAAGGCGTTGCAAAAAGTGTCAGCATTGAATCGAGCGGTGCCAGCGATGTAAAAGGGTATGAATTGATAGCCGATAATTGCAATGCAAAAGCAACAGGTGCATCAGACATTAGCATCACCGTAAATAAAGAATTAAATGCCAGGGCCAGTGGCGCCAGCGATATTTCCTACAAAGGCGATGCTGTGGTAAAAGAAATGCATGCCAATGGTGCAAGTAGTGTTGGGAAGAAAAGTTAATTAGTTAATTAGGGAATATGTTTTACTAATTAACCGATTAACCAGTTTGCCAATTAAGGGGTATTATTTCCCAAAAGCCCATAATAAAAATTGCGGTAAATGATTGCTCCACGATTTGTAATCGTGAGTGCCATTAGGATCTTCTAAATAATTGATGTCATCTGGGGAGCAAACATTTTTGCTTTTAATAATTCCCAACAAATCTTTAGTGTCATCAACTACATCAATGATGCTGTCTTTATCTCTGTCACCAGTTTCTTCTTTATCGCCTGCATAAAACCAATATTGTAAATGAGGTTTTTTTCTGGAAGAACGAATCTTATTCAGCATGATCCTGTTTTTGTCATCGCTATAACTGGCATCCTTATCATCCTTATCTCTCCACCAAAATGAACCAGAGAATACCCCCACTTTATCAATTTTATCGGCATGGTCCCACGCTACATCAAAAGCAGATAATCCACCTAATGAACAACCGGCCAATACTACCGATTGAAATTTTCTCACTCCTGCTTTCTTTTTTGCAAATGGATATAGTTCATCATCAATAAAGGCTGCATATTTATCCGCTTTATTACCACGATCCAAAAAATCGGGTTTTTGGCTCACACCAAATTCGTTATTCCTGTCCTCGGATCCAATGCCAACAATTGTCAATGGCTTGATTAATTTTTTCTTGAATAAACTATCTAAAATATCTTTTACACGAAATTGTGCCAGGTCTTGTCCATCATTCAATAGCAGTAAATTCATTTCACTTTTATCATCGGGCATTGGCGTGGAAATAATAGTGAGTTTTACCTGCCTTTGTAAATGGCGGCTATATATTTCATCTTCCTGTTGTTTGATTTTCTTTTTGCAACTAAAAGAAAATAATACTGCAATCAGTAGTGAAACAGCGGAAAAATATTTTTTTATCATATTCAAATGTACAAATCAATATTTATTATATATACCTAAGAAGGACATTTGATATTGGTCCGGCAAAGCCGCTAAGTGCGCTAAGAAGTTATAATTGAAGGCTCCCTTTGTGTTTTTTGTGCCTTTGCGGGACAATTTCTTTAGAAGTTTTTGCAAAAACTTTTGCCTAACGAATATATTAATTTGGCTAAGAAACCCCAAAACCTTAATTTTGCACCGCGAAGTAGAGCAGCGGTAGCTCGTCGGGCTCATAACCCGAAGGTCACTGGTTCGATCCCAGTCTTCGCAACAAGATCAAATCCTCAATTCTATTGATTTGAGGATTTTTTGTTCACCAGCAAAATTGATGGTGAATGATTACCTCCTCCATTCTTTCAGCTTGTTAGTGGTAATCATTTCTTTATTTAATACCACATTTCATGAAATCAGGTTTTGTAAATATTTTTGGTAAGCCCAATGCTGGTAAAAGCACACTCCTTAATGCATTAATGGGGGAGAAGATGGCAATTGTATCGCATAAAGTGCAAACTACACGTCATCGTATTAAAGCCATTCTTACTGAAAAAGAATATCAAATCATTTTTTCTGATACACCGGGTATCATTGAACCAAAATATAAACTGCACGAAAAAATGATGCAGGCTGTAAAAGGCAGTTTGGAAGATGCTGATGTAGCTTTATTGATTGCTGACGTAAATGAAGAACAGGAAGAAAGCAATAATATCTTTACTGCATTAAAATTAAAAGTTCCTGCTATAGTAGTACTTAACAAGGCAGATAAAGCAACCGAAGATCAGCAAAATACCATCACAGATTTTTATAGAAAACAACCGTATTGCAAAGATGTGGTAATACTATCTGCATTGAAAAAAAGCGGGATTGATTTTTTGCTTAAAAAAATAGTTAAACTATTGCCGGAAGGGCAGCCTTTTTACGAAGGCGATGACCTTAGCGATATGCCTACCAAATTTTTTGTTGGCGAATTGGTACGTGAAAAAATATTTCAATTGTACGGCGAAGAAATTCCTTATCACACCACCGTTTTGATACAGGAGTTTACAGAAAAAACAACGCTGATTAAAATAAGGGCCGAAATTATTGTACAAAGAGAAACCCAAAAAGGTATTATATTGGGAGAAGGCGGCAAGATGATAAAACAATTGGGCACTAATGCAAGAAAAGATATTGAAGAGTTTTTAGGCAGCAAAGTGTTTTTAGAATTGTTTGTAAAAGTGCGCCCCAAATGGAGGGATAATGAAATGCAATTGAAGGAATACGGATATTAAACCCCTCCGCCCCTAAAGGGGGACTTGATTATGGAGGAGATTAAAAAGGAATTACATTTTTCAGCCTTTCAAATTAAATTAAGGTTGAAAACATTTATAAACATTAAAACTAAGTTCCCCTTTAGGGGACAGGGGTATGAGTTTTACAGTAGCAATAACAGGAAGGCCTAACGTAGGCAAAAGCACATTCTTTAACCGTATGCTCGAAGAGCGTAAGGCTATTGTGGATGATGTGAGCGGCGTAACCCGTGACAGACAGTACGGCATTGCAGAATGGAGCGGCCACTCGTTCAATGTAATTGATACCGGTGGTTTTGTGACCAATAGCGATGATATTTTCGAAAAAGAAATACGCAAGCAGGTATTGATTGCAGTAGAGGAAGCAAATGCTGTAATTTTTATGGTGGATGTTGCAACAGGTATTACCAACCTGGACGAAAGCATGGCCGAAATTTTACGCAAGAGCAGCAAGCCTGTGTTTTTAGTGGTAAATAAAGTAGATAACCACGACAGGCTTTTAGAAGCCAGTGAATTTTACAGCCTTGGTTTTGAACATATCTTTTTTGTATCGTCAATAAGCGGCAGCGGCACCGGCGAAATTTTAGATGCAATAGTAGCCTTGATTAAACCAGAAGATGAAGCCAGTGAAGAAAATAAAGGGTTACCAAAATTTGCAATCATCGGGCAACCTAATGTAGGTAAATCATCTTTGCTAAATGCATTGATAGGTCAGGAAAGAACTATTGTAAGCGATATTGCTGGTACTACAAGAGATACCATTCATACCCATTATAATTTATTCAATAAAGAATTTGTATTGATAGATACCGCAGGTATCCGCAAAAAAGCAAAAGTGCATGAAGACCTGGAATTTTATTCAGTAATACGTGCCATAAAAGCGCTTGACGAAGCAGATGTTTGTATGTTGATGCTGGATGCTGGTAAAGGAATTACGGCACAGGATCTATCTATCTTTTCAATGGCTGTAAAAAAGGGAAAGGGTATTGTGGTACTGGTAAATAAATGGGACTTGATTGAAGAGAAAAAAACAAATACGGCAAAAGATTACGAGGCGGCGCTTAAAAAGAAGTTTGCTCCTTTTTCTGATGTACCCATTATTTTTATATCAGTTAATGAAAAACAAAGGATATTTAAAAGTATTGAAGCGGCATTGGAAGTCTATGAAAACAAGCAGCGCAAAATTGCCACTTCTCAATTGAACGAAGTGATGTTAAAAGCAGTAGAAGCCTATCACCCGCCGGTAGTTAGAGGTAATTTGATCAAGATAAAATACATTGTTCAGTTGCCTACGCATACTCCGTCATTTGCTTTTTTCTGTAATTATCCTGATGACGTGAAAACGCCTTATAAAAACTATTTAGAGAACCAATTGAGAGAAAAATTCAACTTTAGCGGTGTGCCAATAAGGTTGTTTTTCAGGAAAAAGTAGCCTGGAATTGCAAAACTGCTGAATAATCAAGGGATTATAAAGGGTACAGGCGTATGGTTTTTTGTTAAAAGGTTTGTAAAATTGAAAAAATCTAGTAGATTTGCCTTCCATTTTAAAAACTAAAAAAAATACAATGAAAAAATTATTTGCAATTTTAGCTGTTGCTTCAGTAATGACAGCTTGTAACAATGGTGGCGATGAAAAAGCTGCTACAGGAGATTCTACTGCTAAAATGTCTAGCGATGCAAAAGCAACTGGCGACAGTGCTATTAAAGCAGCAAAGGATACTGCCCACAATATGGTAGATACCGCTAAAGCCGCTATGAACAAAATGGTTGATACTGCTAAAGCTGCTGCTGATAAAATGGTAGATAAAGCAAAAGAAACCGGTGCTAAAGTAGTTGAAAAAACTAAAGAAGCTGGTAACAAAATGGTGGATAAGGTAAAAGACGCTACAAAGCACTAAGATAATATATAGCTAAGCTATAGCTGTAAATAAAAATCCTTCCCAACTAGTTGGGGAGGATTTTTATTTATAACACATCTTGTGTTTTTTGAAATTAATTTTAAGATCACTATTTTTAATCAGTATCCGCAAAATAAACACTCCTTCTCTTAAAGATAAGCCACCTTATTCTCGTTAAACTTTTTGGAGTTTAATAATTGTTAAAAAAATATTTGACAATATTCTGTACCATATAAATCTAATGAGATGAAAAGAAATTATATTCTGAATGCAATCTTTAAATGCCTTTTAGTAAAGTTGGCTTTGTTGTTATTTATTTTATTTTTTTCAGGTGCATTGACAGACAAGATTTTGTAAGTCTCAATAACAGTACCGCAAGCGCTTTTCGTCGCGAACAGCCATTTAATTATGAAGATGATCATCCGTTAAACGGTATAAATTATTATTGGCTAAAAATGATTGATGGCGACGGCAAAATAACTTTCAGTTCCATAATTACATTGCACAACAAAGCAAATGATTTTGATGTTATAACACATACTCCAATTGTAATACTAATACTGCCGTGCTAAACATAACTACTGCGCAAAGCACAACGAAGGCATTAAATAATCGATATTACAGGTAAACAAGTGCAAAAGCAAAACTATAATGTAGCAGCATGCAATAACCAGTTTACTGTCAACCTTGTAAATCTTGCTGCTGGAATATATCAAATTACAAGTTACACCAACGCTGGCCAATTGAAAACATTACGTTTTGCAAAATAATAGTTACTTCTGAAGCCCTTTCCCGGGCCCTGCTTTTTAGCAGGGCTTTCTTATTTGCACATTCCTGCTTTTTATGTGGAAAATATTGTGTGGTTTTAGTGTGATAACATGGCAGCTTTTTTATTTTTTGGCGTATCTTGTTGGTGTTGGTTATTAATGAATTGATTCTCCCCTATAAAAGCACCTATCTGTAAACTGAATTGAGCAGTTTATACTTTTCACTTTATCATCCAATACACCTTCGCCACTCATTTTTAATTGTTATCAGATGAAAAAAGTTATACTGTTTTTGGGCTTTGTTGTTTTGATGAATGTTTTATACGCACAACCTAATACCAAACATTGGAATGGAACTATAGGCAACAACTGGAGCGATGGATCAAAATGGTTACCTGCGGGTATACCTGCAGCAACAGATACAGTAGTATTCAGTTCTGGTAATCCTTGTAATCTTGATATCAGCCCAACAATTGCATCTTTAAGAGCGATGGGTGGAGCAGGGGGAGGTGGTAGCATAGTTAATTCTACTCCACAAACTATCACGATAAATAACAATTCTGATCCTTCACCAGTATTATTTGTAGCAGCTTTAACTAATCTAACAATTGGAAATGGAGGAATTGGTATTGCTATAACAACTTATGGCGGCGGCAGTGTAATAAATAATGCACAAATTCAAGGTTCATTAAATCTTGCTTCAGCTTCATCATGGACAATCTCAAATGGGTCTTCTATAACTAATGTAGATATTTCCGGTACTGTTGGTGCGTACGCTCATACAGGGCCATTATTTGTAGGTAGTACAATAAGCACTTTAAGATTTCAAAGCGGATCTTCTTTATTATGGGCAGTTGGAACAGATGGTGGAATAATTCCAGACGCTGATTATCAAGATGGATCAACAATTAATATAACAGGTATAACAAGTACAATGGTTGCGTTTAGTGGAAGTTCTAACTATAACGGTCTAGTTATTTGGAATTGTGCAAGTCAAACTATTACTCTTTCTGGCGCTTTAGCAACACTTCTACCTTTATCCTCTATGAGTATGGATAGCATAAGAGTCATGAATACTGGCGCAGGAACATTACGTTTAGCAACACAGCCTAATGGATATAGTATTGGCCAATTGGAAGTTCAAGGCGGAACCTTAGAAATGGGGGCGCCTATAATTGCAAGCGGTACCGGAACTATACGAACAGATTTAAAAGTTACAGGGGGTACGTTAATCGGTAATGCAACTTACACTGGAGATGGCGCAACAGCAACTCCTTTGACGATTACTGTAAATGGATATCTAACTATTACCGGAGGTGTCTTTAATTTAACTAATCGATCTACAGTTGTGGGTTCTACTGGGGCGTTTCAACTAATAGCAACAAGTAATGTTCAACAAATTGCTGGAAGTATTACCGCAAGCTCGGATTTCAGCCCTCTGAATTATATAAGTTTAAATGGATCTTTAGTAGTACAAGATTTATCAATGGTCACTTTTTCTGGCCCAATTCAGTTAATTATAAATAATCCTTTAGGGGTAACATTATCAAGTAATCTTTCTATTCCGGCAGCACCTGCAGCACTAAATTTAACTTCAGGCATTCTTACGCCAATAGGCACAAACTTGTTGACTATGGAAGCCGGCTCTCAAGTTTTAAATGCATCAAATACAAGTTTTGTAAATGGTAAGGTAAAAAAAGTAGGTAATACAGCATTTGTTTTTCCTGTAGGGAAAGCGGTTACAGGGTTTACCGGTTATGTGCCTATAGAAATTACAAATCCAATGTTGACTATAGCCACAGATAGCTATACTGCAGAATATATAAGAACTAGCGCTTACAGTTTAGGTGCGATAACGGCAACAGGTTTAGAAACAATAACAGGTCTTGAATTTTTTATGTTGAATAGAACGGTTACAGATCCTTTATCAACTATGGATGTTACTTTGCATTGGACAGCAGAAACTAGTAGTAATGGCTCTCCGGGTTTTATTGGTCCATTATCTATGCCAGCATTAGTTGTAGCACATTATGGAGGAGCCAGTTGGGATAGCTATGGTACAACATCTACCGCAACAGGTACACCAACTTCAGGAAAAGTAGTGTGGAGTACTCCTGCACCTTCTGCCTATGGCCCATTTGCAATTGGAAGCATTGACTTCGCAAACCCTCTCCCCATCAACCTCAATTACCTAAACGGTACCAAACAAAGCAACAACAATTATTTAAACTGGCAAGTAACTTGCGGCGCTAATAACTCCAGTGCAACTATGAGTTTGGAACGCAGCGCAGATGGAAGAAATTTCGGCAGTGTAACAACAATTACTGCAGATGCTGTGCGTTGCCAGCAGCCATTTGATTATACTGATAAACTGCCATTGTACGGAATGAATTATTACCGTTTAAAAATGACAGATGTAAATGGTAAGGTAACATACAGTTCAATAATAGCTATACTTAACAAAGCATCTGGTTTTGATATCATTGGTTTAATGCCAACACTGGTTACTAATACTGCCATTTTAAATGTAACTGCTGCACAAAAAACTAAAATGGATGTTGTTGTAACTGATATTACTGGTAAGCAGGTACAAAAAATAGCGTACAACTTAATTGCTGGCAGTAATCAATTTACAATGAATCTTGAAAACCTTGCAGCCGGTACTTACCAGATAAATGGTTATACCACTGATGGGAAATCCAGAACGATACGTTTTGTAAAACAATAAATACAAAATACTTTTTTAAGCCCGTCAATCGGCAGGGCTTTTTTCTTTTACACCGCTAATGATATAATAACCAAAATGTTTGCGGTATAAACCTAATATCATTCCCAGCACTGGTGCAATAACATTATTCCACCTTTCCTTTTTAAGGCGGAGTGTTTTTGTTTTCCATATCTCCTTAATAAAAAATTTAAAACAGGTGTAAGGCACGTAGGCAACAGAAGGTGCAATACGCAAACTGATCTCTTTAATTTCAATTTCTTTTAAACCATGTTTTTTAAGTGCAGCTGTAAAGTCATTGATATTTCCAAAGCAGGGTAGTGCCCAGCAATTAATTATTTTGGCATTTAATTTTTTAAAAAGCCAGGGCAATTTTTTATCGTGTTTTAAAAAACCATCAGCAATGCAAAAGTTACCGCCAGCTTTTAATATCCTGGCCATTTCTTTTATAAACAATTCCTTGTTGCTACCACTGGCATGGCATGCGCTTTCTAGAGCATAAGCCCTGTCAAAACTTTCGTTTAAAAAATGGCCGCCTTCAAAATTGTCTTTTACTATAGTTACTCTTTCCCCCAACGCATCTTTTTCAATCAATTCTCTTCCTTTGTTTATTTGATAATCTACAATAGTAACGCCGGTAACTGTAGTATTGTGGAATTGTTTGGCAGTGTACCTTGCCACAGTGCCTACACCGCAACCAAGATCAACAATTTTTGTAGCTGGATCAGCAGGGATTTTTAAATGCTGCAGCACTTCATCATTCATGCGGTACAGCATTTTTTCTAAACTAAATATGTCAGTGAATTTTTTGCAATAACCAAAGTGCATATTAAAGTCTTTACTCCAGGCTTCGTAGTCGGGCCCGGCAATATTGTAATAGTCTTTTATGTTGTTGTAAACTGGAAGCTGGTTTTGAGCAGGGCTTTGTTTTATGTCTATAGGTTGAGCTAAAGTGGCCGTTTCCATAACTGTCGTTTTAGATCATAAAAGTACAATAATTATTCTATATTTTCAATAATTATTGAAAATATAGAATAATCGGGTTTTGCAAAATACCTTGCTTTGGGTATGAAAAGCAGTCAGGTTAAGTTTTATTATTGTATAAACCTATTGCAATGGTATTACTTTTAAAAAAACTAACCTGCGTAAGTATTATTGCATTTTTATGTTTTACAGCTTTTGCGCAGGAAAATGCTGCCCAAAATATAAAAACAATTTTAGCAGGCAAAGAAGCTGATACAACCAAGATCAATGCTTTGATAAATAAGGCATTCCCGTTGGCTTTATCAGGCGATTCAACAAGCTTGTTATATGCAACTGCATTATATAAATTACTGGCAAATAATTACACTCCTAACTACATAGTATTGCGTTCGAAGGTTAACAATATTTGTGGTATTTGTTTTATGTACACTGGTAATTACGATAGTGCCAATTACTATTATAACCAATCCCTTGAGTTGGGAAAAAAATACAATGATAAATTGATTACTGCAAAGGGCTACAATAACCTGGGTAATGTTTGTCAATATAAAGCCGATTTTGAAAAAGCGGTTGAGTATAATTATAAAGCGTTGGAATTATTTGAAGCATTGAAAGATTCATCCGGCATTGCAGGGGCCTACGGAAACCTTGCCAATAATTATACCCGTTTAAAGCAATATGCTAAAGCAATTGAATTAAGTAATACGGCTGTTGATTTTGCATTTAGAAGAAACGATAAGCGGCTTTTGGCCAATTCTTATAATACACTGGCAACGATTTATGGTGAACAAAAAAAAGATTCTCTCGAATTGGAATTTGCCATAAAATCATATACAGTTTACGGAGAAATAAAAAATATAAAAGGCCTTGCTTCTACCACGGTTAATTTAGCCGAAATATATTTTACTGCTAAAAAAACAGATTCAGCACAGAAATACGCTTTGCTGGGCATTGGCTATTGCAAACAAATTGAAGATGGAGCAAACCTGGGTATTTTATATCACACTTTAGGAATAGCATATGAGAAAGAAAATAAAATTACTGAGGCACTTACTGCACAAGATTCTGCTATTTTTTATTCACTGCAAACGGGGGATAAATTAATTCTATCTCAATCATATAAATCAAAAGCTGCCATTTATTTTAAACAGCAAAATTTTAAAGCTGGGTACGAGAGCCTTGATAAATACACCATTTTGAATGATAGTATCTTTAATGCCAACATGCAATCAAGCATTGCCGAAATGGAAACCAAATATGAAACTGCAAAAAAAGAACAGAAAATTCAGCAGCAGCAATTTGAAATTACAAAGAGAGGCTATTGGATAGGAGGCGCAACTGGTTTGCTTTTATTGGGAGGTTTATTGGGGTATTCATTTTACCGTAGCAGTAAATTAAAAGAAAGTAAAAAAATGCAGCTGGCTATTTTGCAGCAACAAGATCTGGCTACCAAAGCCATTATACAGGCAGAGGAAAATGAACGTAAAAGAATTGCTGGTGATCTACATGACGGTATTGGACAAACTATGAGTGCTGCTAAAATGAATTTATCAAGCATTGAAAGCAGGCTTGATTTTAAAAGCGGTGAGGATAAAATAACTTTCGAAAAAATTATAAACCTTGTTGACGAAAGTTGTAAGGAAGTGAGAAATGTAAGCCATAATATGATGCCCAATGCATTGTTGAAAAGCGGATTGAGTAGTGCGATAAAAGAATTTATTGATAAAATTGACAGCAGGGTATTAAAAGTAAATTTATACAGCGAAGGCTTAAATGAAAGATTGGATAGTAATGTGGAAACTGTTTTATACAGGGTGATACAGGAATGTGTGAACAATGTAATAAAACATAGTGATGCCAACGGACTGGATATTTCTTTAATTAAAGATGCCGATGGTATTGCCGCTACTATTGAAGATAATGGAAAAGGGTTTGCTGTTGCAGATAAAAATAAAGGACAGGGTATTGGTTTAAAAAATATAAAAACAAGGATTGAATATTTAAAAGGAACCGTGGATTTTGATTCGGCACCAGGGAAGGGGACGTTGGTGGCTATTCATGTGCCGCTCAATAATTAATAGGCAAGTTTAATTACTCTTGGGTTGTTGCGTTGTGTCTTTAATAAGCCGTTGATGTTCCATTCTTTTTTTTATGATCACATAACAAACAATGGTTAATATCAGCAACAAAATAATAGTAAAATAAACCCAGGGTTGATCTTTTATTTTTCTTTTTTCTTTGCGCCCCTTCTTTTTAGCAATTTGTTTTTGTAATTCCCTGTTTAACTGTTCTACCGAAAGGGGCAATTTTTTCACATTATCAAATTGCTCCAATCCTTCTACTGCATCATTTATAAAATCATCTTCTGCCATCATCTTTTCCAGGTCATGGGTATCCTGTTTGGATAATTGCTGGCTTAGATAATCCATCAGCTTTTGGTTATCAATATCTTTATTGCTATTGTTCAATATGTTTTTTATTTCATCACTCATGTTTTAAGAGTTGCCTTGTTTTTTAAGTTTCTTGACGACGGACAACAGGCCACAGGTATTATTCACCATTCACCCCCCTCAAGCCTTCTTTTCCATTAGCAGCTTCAAATTCCGTTTGCCATTTTGAATATGGCTTTTTACCTGCATCAGGGTAAAATTAGTTTGTTCAACAATTTCCTGGTAACTCTTTTTTTCAAGGTAGAACAAAGTTACACATAGTTGTTGCTCTTTATTCAGCTGTAATAAAGCTTCCGCCATATTGGTGAGTGCCTTATCTTTTTCAATATAATTATTTTTATCGGTTGTTTCATCGGGCGTAGCCATTAACTGTTCGTTAATTTCGCTGGTGTATTTTCCCTTGTCCCTTAATTTCATCAGGCAATGGTTTTTTGCCACCATATATATCCAGCTTTTAAAATAATCAACCTTGTATTTATGCAGTTCGTTGATGGCTTTTAAAAACACCTGCTGCACAGCATCTTTTGCTTCTTCCTCATTTTTTAAATACTTCATACAAACACCCAACAGCAGCATGGTGTATCGTTGCAATAAAATACCCAGCCACTCATTATCGTGACCGGTATAAAACCGTTGAAGCAGCTCATTGTCTTCTATATGGTTGAATTTGGCTGAGGTCAAAGCTTTTACAGTAAGTTTATAGTATTAAGATGTAAACATACTGTAATTTCCATAATTTCGATTTAAGTAAAAATGATTTTATGGCTTATGCAATTTGTAATGTGCCCGTGGCACCTATTCGTTTAACACCTAATCATAGAGTAGAGATGGTGAGCCAGTTATTATTTGGTGAATGTTGCACCATTAATGAAACAGATAAAAATGGCTGGGCACAAATAACCTGCAAGGCTGATGGCTATAATGGCTGGGCACAACTAACCCATTTAAAAAAAATTGATGAGGCGCAATTCAATGAAAAGGCTATAGGTATTGCAGGCGATTGGGTAAATGAAATCGATTATAACGGTACACCCATGTTTATTTCAATGGGTAGCTTAATAACAAAGTCAACAAAATTTAAGGGCAATATCTGGAATCCTGCTATTGCAAAACTTACTGAAGCAACAATAAAAGAAATTGCGTTTAAATTTTTAAACACTACTTATTTATGGGGCGGCCGTTCCACATTTGGTATTGATTGCAGCGGCTTTGCACAAGCGGTGTATAAATTCTTAAACATCCCTTTATTGCGTGATGCAAAACTGCAGGCAACAGAAGGAGAGGTGGTAGGTTTTTTGCAGGAAGTTAATTGTGGTGATCTTGCTTTTTTTGATGATGAAGAAGGCGAGATTGTTCATGTGGGCATATTGCTGAATGAAAAAGAAATTATTCATTCGGCAGGCAAAGTAAGGGTAGATAAAATTGACAGCCAGGGGATTTTAAATGTAGATACAGGATTGAGAACGCATCAACTGCGGATAATAAAAAGATACTTTTAATCTGCTTCTTTAAGTAAATAACTTTAGAAAAAATAATGTTCCCACAGGTCCCTGCGGACAATATTCAATGCTCAACAAACAATGCTCAATGAAAATACACCTGCATTTCACATTGAGCATTGAACATTGACCCTTCGACTACGCTCAGGATCGAGTGTTGAAAATTCCTTCCTCATCCATCGTTGGTGTTACTGGTTGATTGTATAACGCTTTCTTTGGTGTCGCTGCTTATAACTTCTTTTTTGGGTTTATCAAAAAACAACATTTTAATTGCAATAACAATCATCAGCATAGCAAATATTTTTTTTGCATTTTCCTGCGTTATGGTTACTGCCACTTTACTGCCAATATAACCACCCAATATAAAACCTACGGAAAGGTAACATACCACTTTAATATCTATATGGCCTTGTTTGTAATATTGCAATACACCTAAAATGCCTACTGGCAGTAATAATACGCCAAGCGATGTGCCCTGTGCAGCTTTTTGCGAAAAACCGATAAAATATACCAATGCCGGTACAATAATAATACCGCCGCCAACACCAACCAGTCCACTTAAAGTACCTGCAGCAATTCCAATCAATATGATGATGAGAATAGTTTGAGTATCCATAGTATTTTCTTTTAAACTCATTTGGTAAAACTTGTTTTATAAAAAGCAATGGCCTCATCAATTACTTTATAAGCCGCCGCTTTATCTTGAAATTCATCTATCTCCACTACTTTGTTTTCAAGCACTTTGTAATTTTCAAAATAATTTCTTAGTACAGCTATAAAATGTTTGGGCAATTCATGTACATCAGTAATATAATTTACGCCGGGGTCTTTAGTAGCTACCGCAATTATTTTATCATCTTTTTCACCATTATCTATCATCTGCATATTGCCAATTACGGTTGCTTCAACCAGGCAAAGAGATTGAATGCTTTCGCTGCACATTACCAAAATATCTAGAGGGTCACCATCTTGCCCCAAAGTTTGTGGAATAAAACCATAATTTACCGGGTAATGAAAAGAAGAATAAATAACCCTGTCTAATTTTAACAGGCCTGTTTTTTTATCTATTTCATATTTGGCCCTGCTGCCTTGCGGAATTTCTATTAATCCATTTACAATTTTTGGAGCTTTATCTCCATAATGGGCACCATGCCAGGGATGAAGAACATACATACGATTGCGGATTTTGATTTTAGAATTATGATTACTTATTGCTGATTAAAGAAAAACCAAACCATGTTGCTGATATACCCAGCATAATACTGAGTGCAATATAGGTTAATGCAATAAAGTATTTTCCATTTTGCAGCAATACCATGTTATCGGCAGAAAAGGCAGAAAAAGTGGTAAAGCCGCCACAAATACCTGTAGCTAAAAATAATTTCCAATTGCTTAAAAATGCTTCATCTTTTAAACTTAATGCCAATACAAGGCCAATAATAAAACTGCCAATAATGTTTACCACAAATGTAGCAGCAGGAAATTCTTTATAAACAACAAGCAGGTATGCTGCATAACGCAACATGGAACCAATTGCGCCACCCAAGCCTACTAAAAGAAAATTCTTAAGCATTACTGTTACTGTTTTTCTGGAAAAGTATATTTCAGGTCTACCAGCCAAACACCATTGCTGCGTACCAACCTCAAATTTGTTTTGATATCTTTTTCGTAGGTATTGCTGTAATTAACGATGGTAGTATCTTTTAATGGCGTTAAGGTATTAATAATAATATCCGAAGATTTGAATTTACCCAATTCAGCTTCGCCTTTGGAATGATACAGCCTTTCAAAAGTGGTAAAAAATTGCTGATTGGTTTCGTCTTTAAGCAGGTACTTTTCGGCAGTTGTAAAATCGTTGTCTAAAACTGCTCTTATAAAAGCGGTGGCAACATCGGTATCAGTAACAGGATTCTTTTTTACACCATTATTGCATGAGAAAATTGCAACAGCAATTACAAGCGTATAAATAATTTTCTTAATCATAATTAAAGTTAAACATCTTTGGGTTAAGCCCAAATAAAAAACATCCCGGTTTTGGGATGTTTTTAAAATTTATTATCTGCAAAAATTATTTTTGATTGGCTTTTTTTATGGCGTCCTCAATCATTTTTTCTCCTTCCGGGCTTTTTTCTTTTAATTGCTTCAGTTGAGATGCCATTGAATCGGGGATAATCTTTTTTATTTGCTCTATGGCTTTTCCTATGCTATCGGAAACATTTATATTAGAGTCCAATCCATTCATACCATGAGAACCGGTGCCTTCATTTAGGCCTGTAGAACTTAAAGATATTTTCCAGGCACCATCTTCCTTCTCTAATTTAAAAGGATGCGAAGAAACCTCGCCGTTTTGTTTGATCTCTACTGAAACTTCTGCCTTATCCCCATCTATTTTTTCTCCCTTAATATCATAAGTTACATTTTTCGATTTTTCGATAAATGCTTTTTTCATTTCTTCCTTTATATCAACATTGCTTCCAAAAGATTTTGCAAGAGATTCTCCAGCCTCAGCTATTTGCATATATGAGATATCCTTCTTTGTAATATATTTTTTTAGACCATCAATATCCCCTTTTTTTACCGTTTCTAAAAAAGCAGTTACAGTACTTGTAGGCGAATCTATGTTGCCTTTGCATCCTACAGCTAAAATGGCAATGGCTAAAAAACCAATAATGTATTTCATATATTTTTTTTCATAAAAGTATCAAAATATTTTAAATAAGAAAGAAAAATCAATTGTAAGAGGGGAAACAAAAAAAAATGAGGCGGCCTGTAGGCCACCTCACGTTATGATTGTGGGTTAGTATTTATTTAACAGGCGGTTTCAAACCTGCCTGTGTTGCATAATCAAAAGCTACTTTCCATTCGCCGCCTTCCCGCTTTAAAGTGTAAACAGGAGTAACGGTACTGTCTTTTACTTTTACCTGAACCGAAATATGCGCTATTTGATTTTCTGTTGCAGCTTCACCAATTGTTATTTTATTTTTATTAAAATAACTCGAATCTTGAAGGTAAGGCGAACTAGTTAAAGCATTCAGTTTTTCTACCTGTATAAAATATTCTTTACTTTCTGCGGTGCTCAACTTTTCAGCTTTTTTAAAATCCTTTTGCTGCATGGCTTCCAAAAAAATGGTCAACACCGTTTTAGGATCATTGATTTTTGATGCACACCCAGCCAACAATACCAGGCTTATAATTAAAACACCTAACCATTTATTTAATCGCTTCATGAGTCAAAATTCTTTCTTGGCGGATCTGTTTTACCGTCGTCTTTATTGTATGCTTTAATAATTGATTTAACCAAACGGTGCCTTACCACATCTTCTTCATCCAGTTCAATATGTGCAATGCCTTCAATATTTTTTAAGATACGGGTAGCTTTAAACAAACCGCTCTGCTGGTTTTTAGGCAAATCAATTTGTGTAGGATCGCCGGTGATGATGGCTTTTGCGTTTGGCCCAATACGGGTCAAAAACATTTTTATCTGCAGGTCATTTGTATTTTGCGCTTCATCCAGAATGATGAATGCATTATCTAATGTACGCCCCCTCATATAAGCAAGCGGTGCAATTTCAATGGTACGCGTGGTCATATAATAGCCCAGTTTATCTGCAGGTATCATGTCATCAAGCGCATCGTACAAAGGGCGTAAATACGGGTCAATTTTTTCCTTAAGATCACCGGGTAAAAAACCAAGGCTTTCACCAGCCTCAACTGCGGGTCTTGTTAAAATAATTTTTTTAACCAACTTGTTTTTTAAAGCCCTTACTGCCAATGCAACAGCAGTATAAGTTTTACCGGTACCTGCAGGGCCAATAGCAAATACGATATCATTTTTATCGCAGGCTTCCACCATTCTTTTTTGATTGCTGGTACGTGCCCTTACCGTTTTACCATTGGGGCCAAATACCAATACATCATTAGGGTTGCGATCCATAAAATTATCGATCACACGTTCATCATCACCGCCTAAAATTTGTTCAAAGTAATTGGCACTCATGTGTCCGTTGCGTTCCAGGTACTGCAGAATTAAATCAATCTTTTCTTTTGCACCTTCAATTTGTTCGGGAGCGCCGCTTAACTTTATTTGTGTGCCGCGGCTCAGAATTTTTACGAGAGGGAATTTCTTTTTTAGGATGTCTAACTTTCCGTTGTTTACGCCAAAGAATTCAATGGGGTTCACGGTTTCAAGGTTAATAATTGTCTCGGTCAATGGTTTTCAGTTTTACGCACTGTTTCTGTTGTTGTATGAAGATCTCAACCAAACATAGCAGCACTTTGTTACAAAAAATATTGTTTGGTACTTCTAAACTTGCTTACCAAATTTAACGAATATCATTTAATACTTTACAAATTTACTTATCAACAGAATGTTAATATATAAAGCAATCAAGATCATTTTTCAGTAAAATGAAAATCATTTATTTTTTTTTGAAACGAGCGAAAGAGCCTTGATTGGACTTCATTGGCAACGCTCCATTCAACAGCAAATCTTTGAGGAACTTTAATTGTAGTGTAATGGTTCTCTCGTCTGTTATCCGTCGTCAGTCATCTATTGACCATTACTTTTGTCACCAACTTTTTAATCAATCATTTTTTATTCATCCATTGCCGTCTAGCAGTATATGCGCCTTTCACTTTAATGGTATCTTTTTCTAACAAGTCACTTTGAGAATACAATCCTTTTTGCAAAAACAGTATCGCCATTTATTTTTATTGATGTGCTTGTCGTTGATTGGGAAGGTACACGGATATTATTAAAAAAAGATAAAAACTTTTTAAAAGCGTCTCGCCCAATAGCGATATCTCCTAAATTGCCATCGGGTGTAAATAATTGTGCATTGGCCGGTGCATCTGATTTCAAAATCAGTGCGTCATATTTTTCCATTGCTTTTGCTACTCCTGTTTCATTATGTATCGGGGTAGCAAAAGCAGAGCAATAAACAACTGCTAATGAAAAATAAATACAAAGAAAATTTAAAAGAAAAGAAAACGTTATTCATGACAATTAAACTCTATTGCCAATATACCATAACTTATTGTAAAGTGTATGCTTCATCTCTTACCCAATCAATATCAACATTAAATAAAAACAGCTTGTTGAGTTTTAGAATAAGCTTGTTGGTATTGTGTTTATCAAAGGTGATTTTTACAAATGCAGGTTGCCCGTCGGATACTGCATAAATTACACCTTCATATCTTTTTTTATGATTGTTGTAGGTTAAGTTTTTTATGACGGTATAACCAATGCTATCTGTTTTTCTTTCTGAAGAACGTATTGTTGCCGTAAGAGTATTGTCGCCGGCTTGTTTTATTTCATACACACGGCTACTATCGGCTGAATACCAAAGCCCTGTTATTTTTTGTGCCTGTGCTGCACCAATAAATACAATGGATAATAATAAGAATGAAAATAATTTTTTCATGCCCGATAAATTTAATTGAACCTGCCAAATCTTTTGTGGCCAAACCAAAGATCCTTTATGGTAAGCCCTACATTGATCTGCGTATAATTTTCCTGTATCTGGTTAAGTGATGATGCTCCTCTTTTACCTACTTCCAGTCCACCGCTTATGGATAATAAGCGGGAAAGATTTTTTCCACCACCAAATGTTATAGCATAATCATTAAGGCGGCTGTTATTTATAGAAAGATAAGATTGCTCGATGCGTACTCCCCAGCCAACATAATATTTTTCAACCACATAGTCGGGTGTAGTTATTCTTTTGCTGTATTCCATGCCAGCATTAAAGCTTACAGCATCTTTTGTATAACTGTTGAAGTAATCTAATTTTTGCATTGGCCATTTATTATAAGTGCCCTGTAAGTGAAGTGATAAACCATACTTGTTGGCAATGCTATAACCTATGCTGCCGGTAACAGGCATTTTAAACTTAATATCTGTAGGGTCAAGTGTTTTTATTGTGGTGCTGCTTTCGGTATAGTTGGTAGTATTTTTACCCTTTAATGTAGTGTATGCGCTACCGGTAATACCAATAGTTTGCTGCCATTTTTTACCCGGAAGGGTAAAATACTGTAACCCAAGTTGTAGCCCCGGGCCGTTATAATAATTATTGGTATTTCTTATTACATCAAGGCTTAGCAACGGATTATAATATTCTACAGTGCTTTGCGAAGAACCAAATAACCAAGAGGCGGTTGCTCCAATTGATAATCGTTTTTTTATTTGCTTGGCAATAGAAAAATAAGTCTGGTACATCCCTCCACTGCCATCTGTATATTTTGTCAGTTCAGCACCACCGCCTGTAGCAGTGCCATCTAACTGGTATTTATAATTTATACTACTAAATGGTTTTATGCCAAAAGCAAAAGCAACAGAAGGTGTAACTTTAAATGCAAGGGTAGCACGCTTTACAATAAAATCTTTTGAAGGTGCAGTAAGCGTATCTACACCTGGGACTTTAAATTTGCTTATCCTTCCCCTAAAGCCAAAATCAAAATTGATCGTTTTGTAAGGTATTGCAGTAAGTGAAGCAGGGTTAGAAAAATTATAATAGCCCGGTTCTCTCCTGGAAACAGCGGCACTCCCCGAAGCACTGTATCTTCCATAATCATTGGATTCAATATCGCCAATACCTAATATGGAATATGGAGAAGAAACATTTTGTGCCATAGCTTTTACTGAAAGCAAAAAGGCCAAAACAAAAAGTGTAAAATATTTTTTCTGCATAATTATAATTTATAAGCCCAGCACATAAAGCTTTAATTGGATGGACTGGCTGCCAGGTTGGTCATTTACAATTAATCTATCGGTACCGGCATCATAACTACTAAGTGTAGACTGTAATAATAATGCCGAAGTAGAAAATTGCCCATCGGATATTTTTGTATTTATAAACGTAGTAATGTCGTAGCTGTAATAAGTATTTTGCCCATATAATTTATCAATAACAAGGTCGCCGGTTTGCGGTGTTGAGGTGCCTTCCTGAAAAGTACCTAAACCAGGTATATTAGTATTATCGGTGCTGTACAAGTTTAAAGTTGCCGGCAACTGGTAAGGAAATAACAATGACCTGTTATCTGGCTTTATCATCAATATGGCCTTTACTACTTTTATATAGGGATGTAATTCTTTTAAACTTAACAAAGTGGGGAACGATATTTTTATAACTGAACCTGCACTGGTATTTAAATAGGATAGTCCACCGGAAGCAGCGCTTTCTATTACCTGTGCCTTTTTATTTACGAATGAAGCAAAATTTGGTTTAGTATACCGTACCGAAATATTATTGAATTGCTTTGCTGCCATGTAATTAAAGCTCATCGATTTACTTGTGGGGTACACAGTATTCTCGTGATAATTCAATTTTATCAACATAGAATCGGCAGGGTTGGAAAAGTAAGCTAATAAATTAGTTACAGTTGAATCTGTAGTAACATAAATACCCCTGAAATAATCAGTGAACTTTTCTGCAGTAGAAATATCGTCATCTCCAGTTTGAAACTTGGTAAGCAACTCCTGCCCGAGTGCATTTGACAACCTAACGTGAATGCTTGTACCGGTTTTGCCGTTCAGGCTAACCGTTTGCTGCCCAATACCGGCAGGGTCGTATGCGAAAGACTCAGTGTTATAGTAAACATCTCCGTTAACAAGGTCTTTAATATTTTGTGTAAGACGATATACACTTATCTTCATTGGGTTTATACTGTCGCCATAGAATTTCCCCGTAGGATTTAATATTAATTCCAATGAATCAAAGGTAACCGGAATGCTTAATACGGGATTGGTCGCAGGTAAATTGATTTGTGCGTACGAACATGCTTTAAATACACCAAAAGTTGAATCGTAATGATAGCCTAAAGCAAACAATTGATGATTGCCGGTTTGAAAAGAATCTGGTTTATATGTTGCAACTTTAGTTTGATAGTTGTCAAAATAAGTAATATTAGGGTCGGAAAGAGTTGATGTTGATCCAAATGTTACATCTACTTTATCGCAAGATGCCATTATAATTATAACCAGCAACAAACAAAAATATAAGCCGGTGTTTTTACTAAAGGTCATTTAAAAATATTTGTTGTTACTTGTTTTAAAAGAAAATAAAACAAGAGGTATTTCATGCTCTCTACTTCATTAATACCCCTTGCATTTCAAACGTATTCCTCAACAATCTTTGATTTTAAAGCGGATCAATTGTCTGTATCATCTACAGCTGTATCTGGTAAAAATTCCCAAAGGTCATCAAAATAGCTACTGCTGTTATTGCCTGTAGTTATATATCCTCTATTACCTATAGTAAATGCAACGCCACCTTCTCTTGCAGTTCCTTCAAAGGCGGTTTTTTCTGTCCACACATCATTATCAATATCATACATCCATGTAGTACCAAGTACACCGCTTCTGCTTCCTCCGGTTATGTATGCTTTATTATTCATTATAAATGCAACAGCGCCGCTTCTTGTAATGTAAGTGCCATACAGGTCGTCGTAAGTATCTGAACTCACACTTGTTATCCTTCTTTTTTCTGTCCATGTATCTGTACTTGGATCGTATGCCCAAAAATCATCGAGGTAACTGCCATTATTAATGCCGGTAGCAACGTAGCCTTTATTGGTATATACAAATGCAACAGCATCAGTTCTTTTGCTGCCCGTTAAACTTGCTTTTTGTGTCCAGGTATTTGTTGCAGGTGCGTACTCCCAGTTGTCTTTAAGATAAGTTCCATCAAAACCAGTAGTAACATAACCTTTATCATTAATGCCGAATGCTACAGCGCCATATCTTGGGGTGCCGGGAAAATCTGCAACACGTGTCCATACATTTGTGGTCGGATCGTATTGCCAAAAATCCTTTAATTTATTAAGGCCATCATAACCTGTTCCTACATACCCTTTGCCTGCTGCTGCAAAAGCGACTGCACTGCTTCTTGCAGTACCAGGAAAATCGGCTTTTCTTAACCAGGTACCTGTAGATTGATTGAACTGCCAAAAATCATTAAGACGATTGGTGCCATCAAAACCACCGCCAACATATACATTAGTGCCAATAGTAAATGTTACAGCTTCTGTTCTGGCAACACCTTCAAATTCTGAGCTTTTTTTCCAGTCGCCTACGAGCGTAGTAGTGCTATCGCTTGATTTACTGCACGAAGAAATAACGGTAATAAAGGCTAATAAAAGGATAGGTAAACGTAAAGTAGTTTTGATTTTTTGCATACACATGTTTTTTTTCTATGCAAATATTTTTAGAAAAACCGATAAAGAAAATGTTAAAGGGAGTGAAGTGGACAAAAGGGCAACTGAAAAGGACAACTAAAATGACAAAGAAAATGTATGAGTGGAAGTAATTTGAAGATATCAAAATCGTTAAACCATTTTAACATTATCTAAACGTTAAACAGGCTTTTAAAATTTGTTTAGCCACTTTGAATACACAACTTTGCCGCTTATTTAAAACTGCTATGGCTGAATTAATAAAGGAGAAGAAAATTTTTTACCGGCTGTTGATAATAGCACTCATCACCACACCACTTTTTGGTGCGTTAGGCGGCTTTCCTTTTTTGGGAGATAATTTTTTTAAGACCAGCCATTTTTTGCGGAGTGCCTATTTTATTTCAGGAATTACTTTATTGTTTTGGGTAATCAATATTTCTTTTTTGATTTTGGCAGAAAAGGTTCAGTTCTTAAGAGGATTGTTTCCACGGGCCATTATCAGCATGATAATATGCATTAGTTTATCAACAGTAATGTTTCATTTTTATCAATTGCGTTTTCCACCTCCACAATTAAGGTTTGAAGGTGAAGTAGGTGCATTGCACAGCAAACCCAATTTTGAAATAGATAAAAAAGATTTTACAATTATAGGCAATGATTCTGCGGTAAAAATAATTGGCAATGAAAATTTCAGAGGTATCCCTCGCCACTTTTTTTTCTTTCCGCAGGTATTACATTCGGTAACCATTAATGTGATCATACTTTTTTTATGTGAACTGGTTGTACTATATTTTCGAAAACAAAAAATAGAAAATGAAAATGCCCGGTTAAGGCAAAGTAATCTGGAAGCAAAAAACAACCAGCTTAAAATGCAATTGCACCCACATTTTTTATTTAACTCTTTAAACACACTGCGGCTGTTGTTAAAAAAAGATGCCGGTAAAGCAGAAGATTATTTATTAAAACTTTCGGAAATGCTGCGTTTTTCCACCACATCGGCATTGCATGATACCGTAGATGTAGCCGATGAATTAAAGCTTTGCATGGCTTATTTACAAATGCAAAAAGTACGCTTTGGAGATATGCTGCATTATAACATCCATAATCCGGCACTTTTTTTAGCTAAAGGAAAGTTGCCTGTTTATTCATTGCAATTGCTGGTAGAAAATGCCATTAAGCATAATGCATTTACAACAGAGATGCCGCTTACCATAGATATTGATTATAATGAACTGGCCAATGAAATAACTGTCAGCAATAAATTACAGCCTAAAAAAATGATGGAAGTAACTACAAAAACAGGACTAAATAATTTAAGAGAAAGGTATCAGCTTTTAAGTAACGAAAATATTAAAATAACAAATGTTAATGGAATGTTTTTGGTAACTATAAAAATATTGCCACCCAACCAAAGTAGCATTAATGTTATCTGATACATAAATGTTAGCCCTTAAATTAACTTTTATGAATGTTGTTCTAATTGAAGATGAGAAAATGGTTTCAGAAGACCTTTCCAATATTTTACAATCTCTTGATAATACCATTAACATTAGCCAAACTATTGGCTCGGTTAAAGAAGCGGTACATTATTTAAAAAATAATACCAGCCCGCAATTGATCTTTAGCGATATACAGTTAGGAGATGGGTATAGTTTTGAAATTTTTAAAGAATTACAAACTACTACACCAATAATTTACTGCACTGCTTTTAACCAGCATGCGTTGCAGGCTTTTGAAAATAATGGTATTGCTTATGTGCTAAAGCCCTATTCTAAAACTACCATTAAGCAGGCATTGGATAAATACGAATCGCTTAAAAAAACATTTAGTTTATACCAACAGGTAAACTACGATAATTTAATTGCAGCCATTACCGGTAATACTGCCACAAAGCCCCAAACATTACTGGTAAATTATAAGAATAAAATAATTCCTGTAAAAATTAACGAAGTGGCTTTTTTTACCATCGAGCATAAAGTTACTTCGCTGGTTACTTTACAAAATCAAAAGTTCAGTATCAACTATACTTTGGATGAACTGGAAGAAACCTGTGGCACAGATTTCTTTAGGGCCAACCGCCAGTTTTTAATTAATAAAGCCAGCGTAAAAGAAGTAGTACATTATAGTTTACGAAAACTGTTTGTAAACCTTAGCGTAGAAACCAATGGCGAAGTGATAATTAATAAAGTAAAAGCCACGGGTTTTTTGAATTGGTTAAAGGGATAGTTTCAAATTAAAACGGGACGTTATTAATTGAAGTAATATACGCCAAATGGTATTTGCTTTTTAATGTAATAATAGATTCAGTTTCTTTAAAAGGTTATAATATTATAATGCGATTTGGCCCAGGCATCAAATTTATCAGTCTCTATAAAAAATGGATCGGTCATTTAAAATTGTAGTTAATGAATAAGGTCCTGATGTAGAATTGTTATAATAAGTTTGCACCCCGCAATATTAGCCACTACCAATTATTTAGTTTCCAATTCCTTCAGCCTGTTTTTTGCTTCTTCATAATCAGGGTTCAATTGTAACGCTCTTTTATACATTTTAAGGGCATCTTCTTTTTGATGTAGCGCCAAATAAATATTGCCCATAGTCACCATTACCAAATCCTTGTCGGCAAATTCAATTACATTGTTCTCGGATATCGTTTTGGCATCTTCATATCTTTTTAACGATAGCAATTGCTCTGCTAAAAAATTCATCGAAATCCAATCTATATAATAGTTTGCCGTATCTGCTTTCATTTTTTTGTATGCTTCAATTGCTTTTGCCGTACCTATCAGCGATATGTAAGTTTCCATTTTTTTGTGTACCGGCTGCTTTAAGTCAATTGGTTTGTTGTAAAGTATTTTAATCAAATTTTTTATTATACCAAAAAAATCTGTGGGAGAACTATTACATAAGATAAGTACAAAGCTATTGGTAGACGGGATGCGGAGCATGAAGGAAATAAAACCTTCTGTCATTCCTAAATGATAATTTGCGCCAACACTATCGGTAGGAGTGTACCTGAAATTTTGATTGAACCAACCGTAACCATATTGCCATGGCCTGATGCCTGCAGTAAACATTTCATCGGTCAAATTTTTATTGAGTAAGGTATTATTGGTAATTGCCAGGTGAAATTTAAAAAGGTCTTCAACTGTAGAGTATAAATCACCGGTGCCCATAGTATTGGATTGGTCACGAAAATCGGAACTGGTAAAGCCCCCAAAGCTGTAATCATATCCAGTTGCCCTGTTATTTACAATTTGAGTATGATAATAGGAACCTGAATTATTCATGCCCAGCTTATCAAAAATATCTTCTTTCATTAATTGAGAATATGATTTACCCGTAACTTTTTCCATAATGTAGCCCAATGTAAAATAACCCCAGCTACTATAATTATAGTTTGTGCCGGGCTTAAATGCCAGAGCCGAATCCATATATACTTTTATATAATCTTCTCTTGCAAAATTCTGCCGGCTTATTCTTGGAAAAAAATCTTTTATAACGTCATAGTTGGGAAATCCGGAAGTTTGGTTCAACAACTGTTTTATTGTTACGTTGGCAGAAGGTTTGTTTTTGAATTCGGGTAAATAATCTGATACTGTTTTGTCTAATGCAATTAAACCTTTTTGAACCTGTAGTAACATCAGGAATGCAGTTAAAGGTTTTGAAACGGAACCGAGCATAAATTTGGTGTCTGATTTATTAGCAATATTCCATTCTCTATTAGCTAAACCGAAGGCGCCTTTATAAACAATTTTTCCATTTTCTGCTACCAAAACTGCCCCATCAAACATGTTATAGTTATGGTATGCCTGCATAATAGTGGCCACTTTGGTTTTTTTGTCTTGTGCCAATAGTATTACGCTGGTAAAAAGCAATGCAAATAATATACTCAGTCTCTTTCTACAATATGACAACATGAAAAATATTATGTGAGCAAAAGATATGCTTGTAAATAATTTTTTCACACTTGTCATGATTATATTCTTTGTGATTAATATTATTTTTCAATTCTTAACAATGGTCCTTCGTTATTGTAATAATCTTAGGGTTTGTTTCAATTGTTTTTTTTGTTAGCCATTTTTTTTATTCAGACTCAGCAATTCATTTATCATTGTGGCGAATAATTTCTTTTAATAGAAAAATAATGTAACGTAGTCATCGTCAATAATGGAATAATATTTTTTACAAACCCTATACTGGCTAAAAAACTATCCGTTTCAATGCGCTGTTTATATTCCGGAATGGTTATGAAAATTAAAATCATAATGTAAAAAAGCAATTCACCAATTTGCCCATACAAATACAACCTGAAGCCTTCTGTTTTTCCATCTTTTAATTTTAAAATGCCATACAGGCATAAAATTGTTGTAAACGAAATGGAAATTAAGTATAAATATTCTGTGAGATAATCTTTGTTTGAAAATAAATACAGGTCATGAACCAGGCTGAGGATGTTTAAAAAACACCCCACCAGTGAAATGCTGGTTAAAACTTCTTTGATAATATTGTTTTTATCTTCGAGATTCATTTGTCAGGCATTTTAAGCGAAGCAAAATAAAAATAGACAAGCAAGGCAATTTCAATGCTAAATAAGAAAAGAAAATCGGCTAATGTTTTCCAATTGCCTGTTTCAAGCCCTTGCTTGGTATAGATATAAAAGGTGTACCTAAAAAACTCTTTGCATAGCAATGCAATAAGCATTAGCTGGCCAAAACTATATTCAAAGAAGCCTCGTTTTTTCTCAGATAAAAAATTAAACAATCCTGATAGCCGAACTACAACAGCAAATGAAACATAGCTTATCAGCCAGCCATTGGTATAGTTTGGCTTTGCAAAATTAAATACCCTGTCTTTTAGTAACCAGTTAAAGTTGAAATAATAAAAATATACTTCTGCACCGAAAATAAGAAAGGCTATTACAATAAATGTTACCAATATGGTTTTTCTATATGGCATTGTTGTAATACATAGTAGGTTTAAAATTGAAGATAAGGTATAAAATATTTATGATAATTGGCTTAAAGATTTTTGAAGTGCCCGCGCTTTGATTATGCTATTGTTATAGGCAGCAGTAATAGATTTAAAATAATTTATTGTTGTGTCTTGCCCATTTGAGTTTAAAGAGAGTGTTAAAGCGATTACGACTAAAAATAAAATTTGTTTCATAACGTGAAGTTTTTTGGCATTACGCCCAACCAAATGTTGTGCGTTTGTACAAGTCAAACCTCGGTATTTTTTTTATTAAATGATTGACTTATACCGATTATAGTTGGGATTAATAGAAGTCCGAATGTCAATGGCAAAAACCAAAAGCCTAATCCATTTGTCACACCAATTGTTGTCAAGTAAGTGAAAAGAATAATCAAAGAAAAAATTACAAGAATTGCCAATTTTAAAAATCGCAACATTCGTGTAGCTATGATATATTGTTTCTGGGCATTGTCCTCAGTAATTTTTGTCATGTAATTGAAAATGTGAGGGTACTTATTCAACTGTGCCAATCCAAAATAAATTATTGTCGCAAGGATAGGTAGAATTAAAAGTGTCATCTTGTTTCCATAATCGTCTGCTTGTCCTGAACCGTTAAAATGTGTTGGAATTGTCATTGGCGATTTAAAAAAAGTGTAAAGTGTCAAAACCCACATAACAACTAAAAATATTTTACTTGTCAACTCTAATCTATTGTCAAGTGGCGAAGGAGTAAGTTTTATTTTAGGTCTTGTTTCCATATTTAAAATGTCAGCTTGCAGGTCTGTTTGTATGAAGTACAACGAGCAGTGCTTTGTGCAGGTTGGGAATTTCATATTCGTCTGCCGGAACCGCTGCGGTTATATTCTGTTGTTGAAGTTAAAAATAAAAATTGAAATTTATTCATCAAAACTAAGTACACCAAACACAGTTCTATAATTGCCTTTCTCAATGTCGGCCTGATTTGTATTGAAAATAATATACTCATTTTCACTTGGTGTCATTTGGTTTCTCATTGGTAAATCAGCCTTAAAAGTTCCTATTCGTGGCGCTTTGTCAATGTCATACTGTTGAATTGCGGCTAATGCTAATATTCTTAAAGTATCTCCAGTCGATTTGTTTATGCCAATGAATTGCTTATAATAAATTTTATCATCAGCATTTTGCTTGCCTCCTGAAAATGACAGGAGCACAATTTTTGCACCGTCTTCAATAGGAGCAAGCGTAAACTTGAAATCTTTCAGCTTAATAAATTCGTAATCACCCTCTGTTTTTCTCCCTTTGACCTTGCTTAATTCTTCATACTTTGTCTCAAAAGCATTTTGAGCACTTTTCATTTCGATTTCTTTTTCTTTTATCAATTTAAGTTTTGGGTATATTAGTTTTCCTGCTGTTTCAAGCCTGCCGTCTTTTTCACCCACTAAAATTTGAATACATTTCGGAAATTCATTTTGATAGGCATCGTTAAATGCTTTTACATAATCCATCGTTTTCTGTTTATAACTTATGTCGTTGTCAACCTCAATAAGCTTCTCTATATTTTTTTCTCTTTCAATGTTTTTAGTTTTTGAGTACTCAAGCAGCGATTGTAATTCTTTTGTATCAATTAAAGCTTTGGAATTTTCTTTAACTTCCAAAAGTGCAGCAGTTAATTTATCAATAAATTTTTGTTGTTCAGGCTTATTTAAGATTATTTGAGCGTTTACAGCATCAAAAAAAGCAAAAGCCTTTTTTGTGTCAACTTTTGTTTGTCCGCAAGAATAAAGAAGTACTAAAAGTAAAGATGACGAAAGGATTGAATTTCGCATAGATCAAGTTTGCTACAAAATACACTACTTTTTGAATAAAGCAATGTTCGAATATTACTTGTTTGAATTGATTCTGCAAATAATATTAATTTGACTGTAACACAAAAAAATCCCGGCCTTTAAAAGCCGGGATTCAAATAAAATATAAATCAATTCAAACTATTTTATACCATACTTCGCTTTATACTTCTCAAACAGTAACGTTTGCTTATTACGCAAATCAATCTGACGGCCTTGTATAAACGCATAACTTATTAAGTTGCTTTTCATGTCGAGGATGTCACCTTCGCTTACAACAATGTTAGCATCTTTACCAACTTCTACAGAACCTGTTTTATCATCAATACCTAAAATTCTTGCAGCGTTTAAAGTGATGGCGCTTAAAGCTTCTTCTTTGCTAAGGCCGTAGGCTACTGCAGTGCCGGCATTAAAAGGCAGGTTGCGGCTGCGGCTGTTTTCATCATCATCATTGATTGCGAATAGTACGCCTGCTTTTTGCAACATAGCAGGCGTTTTAAAAGGCTGGTCTACATCATCATCAACCATTACCGGCAAGCTGTGCAAAGCATCAAGCACCACGGCAATATTGTTTTGTTTTAAAATGTCAGCAATTTGCCAGCTATCAACGCCGCCTTCAATCACTACATCAAACCCAAACTCTTTTACAAAGTCAACAGCAATCAGCATTTCCTTTACAATATTGCAATGGATATACAATTTTTGTTTTTTGCTAAAAAGCCCTTTTACCGCTTCGTATTTTAAGTTAGTATTTTCGTGGTTGCTTTCTGCCAAATATGCTTTTGCTTCCCTGAAAAATGTTTTCACCATTTCAATCTGATCCAATCCTCTTTTTATCGGATCAACAGGTGGTTGCTGGCCAAAGCCACCACCAAAACCACGGCCCCGTGTACGTGCCAATAAAGATGGCATGCGGAAATGAATGGCATTATCTGCTTTGTAAGCTGCATCTTCCCAGTTCCATGCATCTAATTGTACTACGGAAGAAGAACCAGAAAGTAATCCGCCACCTGGTACAGTGTTGGCCAGTAAGATACCGCTGGTGCGTAAAGTGTTGATTATTTTACTATCGGTATTATAAGCTACCAGCGAACGTATGCTGGGGTTTATTTCGCCAAGTTCTTCGTTATCCAATGTAGCCCTTACTGCTGGCACTTCTACCAAACCCAATTCTGATGAAGATAGAATTAAACCAGGATAAACCTGTTTGCCCTTACAGTCAATAACTACAGCATTGCCTGGAGTGCTAACAGTAGCGCCTACCTGTGCAATTTTTCCATCAGTTATCACTACGCTGCCATTTGTAATAACTTGTCCGTTGCCGACATGAATAGTAGCATTGGTTAAAACGATGGACGCTTTTTGCGGTGGTGCAGGAGAAATGGTTTCCTGTGCTTTTGCAATTGCAAAACTGCAAAGGCAAACCGTATATAAAAATATTTTTTTCATTTTAAAAAGATTTTGAGATTAATTATTGTCACCATTTACATCGCCATTCAATTCGTCTGCATCTACTGCCAGTAAGCCCAGCGCATGTGTATGATCCATGCAACTGTTAATTACTTCAAACCTTGGCCTTGGGCGTTGGAAATTTCCCCTGTTGCCACCCGGTGCATCAGAAGATTTTTTTGCAGCCGCTAATTTTTGTATCAGTCTTGCTTTTTCTGCCTGGTTGCGAGTGCGCATTGCAGCATCTTTTTCCATATCATAATAAATGGTACCGTCAACAATTGTTTTTTCTGCTTTGGCATAAATGCTCAATGGATTATCGCTCCACAAAACAAGATCAGCATCTTTACCAACTTTTATACTTCCAACTTTAGCATCTACATGCAACATTTTTGCAGGGTTGATGGTAACCATCTGCAATGCTTCTTCTTCGCTCATGCCACCGTATTTAACGCTCTTTGCAGCTTCCTGGTTCAGGCGGCGAGCCATTTCTGCATCATCAGAGTTGATAGCTACATTTAAACCAACCTTGTGCATGATGTAGGCATTGTATGCAATTGCATCCACCACTTCCATTTTATAATTCCACCAATCGCTAAAGGTTGATGCATTGGCACCATGTGCTTTCATCTTATCAGCAATTTTATATCCTTCTAAAATGTGTGTGAAAGTGTTAATTCTAAAACCAAAATGCTCAGCCACTTTCATGGTTTCGTTTATTTCACTTTGTACATAAGAGTGACAAGTAATAAACCTTTTGCTGTTCATGATTTCTACTAAAGCATCCAGTTCTAAATCTCTTCTTACTACCATTGGTACAGCGCCTTTCTTTTTATTGTTTTCATCAGCTGCTTTCCATAATTTTTGATAATCGCTTGCTCTTTGAAAAGCATCCATTTGCACTTCTTCTACACCCATTCTTGTATCAGGAAAACGAGTGTTGCCTTGTGAGCTGCTGCTGCGTTTTACATTTTCACCCAACGCAAATTTGATGAAAGGATCTGCACCTGCAAATTTCAAATCTTCTGCATTGGCACCCCAGCGTAATTTTATCAATTGAGTTTGTCCGCCGATTGTATTTGCAGAACCATGCAAAATATGTGATGTAGTAACGCCACCGCTTAGCTGCCTGTAAATATTAATGTCTTCAGGGTTCAGGTTGTCGCCGATCCTTACTTCAGATGTTACACTTTGGCCACCTTCATTAATTGATGCAGCAGCAATATGGCTGTGTTCATCAATAATACCTGGTGTTAAATGTTTGCCTTTGCCATCAATTATTTTTGCTGTTGGGTCAGATAAATTTTTTCCAATCGCAGCAATTTTACCATTCTTTACCAAAACATCGGTTTCTTCTAATTTACCTTCTTTTTCACTTGTCCAAACTGTTGCATTTTTTATTAAGATGTTTTCCTGCACCGGTGCATCTTCCCAACCAAAACTTACAAAAGGATAGGTTACTTTACCCAACACCAATGGTGTTTTTGCTTTAACGCTATCCACTTTTGCTTCAAAGGCGTGATCAAAATTTGCTGTCCAGGTAAAAGTGTTGCCGTTTACTTCTCTGCCCATTCCATTCCAGCTTGTACCATTTGCCGTACCGCTTAAAATAGTTTCTTTAGCATCTCTGCCACGGCCTTCGGTATAACTCAGTTTTACCAGTTTGCCATCGTAACTGTATTTACCCGTAAGGGTATCTGTACCTATGAAACTTGCTACACCAGCATCTTTCAAATCAATTGTAAATGCTTTGTTGTTGCTTGAAGTATATTTATAAGATCCTTTCACATCATACCAGCCATCTTCTTTAACTGCATTTTTTATGCCCTGGGTCCAGTTTTGAAATACGGTAGTTTTTTCTCCAAATATCGGCCCAGAGGTGATGATGAAATCAGCAATTTTACCATTATCCAAACTGCCTATCTTATCGTAAATGCCTAACAGTGTAGCCGGCGCTTTTGTTAGTGCATCTAAAGCTTTGCTTTCTGTTAAACCATATTCAATCGCTTTACGAAGGTTAGTCATAAAGTCGGCAGGGTTGGTTAAATCTGCTGTAGATAAACAAAAGTTTACACCAGCTTTCTCCAATGCAGCAGCATTACCTGGCGCCAGTTCCCAATGTTTCAAATCATCCAATCCTACAAAACGCAGATCATTTGGATCATCTACATCAATTGCTGCAGGATAATTTAAGGTTAAGATATAAGATGCTTTTGTAGCAGCAATTTCTTTAATGCGCTGGTATTCGTTACCGCCGCCTTTAATGATATACTGTACGCCAAATTCATCGCCAATTTTATCGGCACGTAAATCGTTCCATTTATCGTTGGCATCAAATATTTGTGGTAAGCTCTGGTTATCGTTCCAGCTTTTTAAAGAAAGGTTGGTACCTTCTTTAGCCGGAGATGATTTATACCATTGTGCATCCAAATAAGTTTGGCGCAGTAAAGCAATCATACCCATCATAGAGCTTGGATAACTTTGTGTAGATGTACCTTTGCTGAAGGAATAAAAAGCTGCTGCTTTATCTTTTAATACAGCAAAATTATCGGGCACTGTTGCTAAAGATACAAACGGGCCGGTGCCACGGGCAATACCATCTTTTTGATGTGTAAGCACCGCACCAAAACCTATATCACGTAAAGCTTTTGCTTTAGCATCGTCTCCTGTAAAAATTTTTGATCCATCAATATCAGCTTTAATGGCCTGGTTCCATCCAAAAGCACCTTTTGTATTGGAAGTAAGTTGTGCCGAACCAAAAAATCCGCCACCACCCTGGCGTTGTGGTGTAGCAATACCATAATCGCTAAAAATATCTATAAAAGACGGATAGATATATTTTCCTTTACAATCTACCACAATAGCATCTTTGGGAATACTTACCGTGGTGCCGATAGATTCTATTTTTCCCTGCCTTATTACCATAGTTGCATTTTGAAAGGTAGTTTGGGCATCTTTTACAATGGTGGCATTGGTAAAAGCGTAGCTGCCATCTTTAGGGCTGGCAACATCGTTAAGGGGAAAAGTGGCCTGGGCATTGATTTGCAATGTGCTTATTACAAATACAAGTAGCAAAGCCGGTAGTTTTAGTTTTTGCATACAAGAAAGTTTTGGTAAAAAAAGAATTGAGCGTTAAAAATAACAAAACTATTTATTGAACACTAACCATTTATATAATTTATCCGGTTGTTTTTACCAACAGGTTGTAAACAGGGTTTATAGAGGCCATAGGATGTAATATGCAAGAAATGTTCAATGTTCAATGCTTCAACTATCAATGTTCAAAGAAGAAGCATTGTATTATACTTTGGGGTTAATGCTGAGTAGTAAAAGAGCAAAAGACTTATGTTTTACTTGAACATTGAAAATTGATTATTGAACATTTTTTTCATTAAGAAAAGAAAGCTGAGAACCCAAAAGCAGACTTACTTGCCAATGATTATCATTACTTAGGAAACGGCTTTGCCAGCCTTGTAAAATGGGTTACTTTTGCCGTCCATTATGAATATTGCATCTTATATTGACCATACGGTTTTAAAGCCAACCACCACTATTGCAGATATAGAAAAATTATGTGCCGAAGCACTGGAGTATAATTTTGCTGCAGTTTGTGTGCCTCCTTTATTTGTAAAAAAAGCAAAGGAATTGACCAATGGCAGCGCTGTAAAAGTGGCTACAGTAATAGGTTTCCCATTTGGTTACTCGGCCATTGAAGCTAAAGTTGCCGAAATTGTTTTGGCCATTATTGACGGTGCCGATGAACTGGATATGGTAATCAACATCAGTGCTGTAAAAAATAAAGACTGGCAGTTTTTAGCCTACGAAATAAATACCGTAATGCCGGTGGTACGCAGCAAAGGCAAATTAATAAAGATGATTATTGAAAGCGGTATTTTAACCGATGAAGAAATTATTACCTGCTGCGATATTTATGGAGCCGCTGGTGTAGATTTTATGAAAACCAGCACCGGCTATGCCGAAAAAGGCGCTACTGTAGAAGCTGTGCAACTCATGCGCAGGCATTTACCGTCTTCTATAAAGATCAAAGCGAGTGGGGGAATAAAAAATTATAGCTTTGCCCTGCAATTAATTAATGCAGGAGCCGATAGATTGGGCTGCAGCAGTAGTGTACAAATCGTTAAAGAAGCAGCACAACAAAATTGATGGAACAATTTTTGCAAATTAAAGATATATGAAATGAGCCATAAAAGAAGTTGAGATCAACTGAAATCTTTGCCAGCGAATTCTGTATGACAAAAAACAATGAAAATAACACATGAAAAAAATTACAATACTATCTTTTGCTTTGCTATTAATAATAGGAGCTAAAGCACAAACAATCGACAGCACCATTACGGGAACAGTTACAGTTAATAAAGATCCACGCCTGGATATTTTAGCTAAGGAGGAAGCTGATTATAATAAAGCAACGGTTGGACTGGGAACTAAAGCTGCCAAAGGTTACCGCTTATTGGTGGTTAACAGTAACGACAGAACTTATGCCATGGATGTGAGGGCAAAATTGCTGCAGCGCTTTCCCGAACAGAAAGTATACATGAGTTTTCAGGCGCCGTTTATCAAATTAAAATTTGGCAATTTTGTTGATAAAGATGAGGCAGAAAAATACCGTAAAATGCTTACCAGTTATAAAATTGTAAGCAGCAATATCTACCTGGTACCAGAAGTTGTAGAGGTGAAAGTAGATAAGAGTAAGGAAAATGAAGACAACTAATTGGTTAACTGGATTTTTAGTTAATTGGTTAATTAGGGAGTAGAATTATGGTGGTGAAAATAAAATAATGTAATTTGAATGAGTTTCTGAAAGGAAACTCATTTGTTTTTAATAAAGGGAACTGATTTATGCTGAAAAAAAAAATACAACAATTAGCCAAACTTTATGCTGATGAATTTATAGGCGTTCGACACCACATTCATGCACATCCCGAATTGAGCTATAAAGAGTTTGAAACATCAAAATTTATACAGGATAAATTAAAGGGCTGGAATATTCCATTTGAAGTAAAAGCTACAACAGGCGTGGTGGGTTTGATAAAAGGAAAAAATCCAGGTAAAAAAATAATTGCATTGCGTGCAGATATGGATGCACTGCCTATTTCCGAAGCCAATGACGTGCCTTACAAATCATTGCATGAAGGTGTGATGCATGCCTGCGGCCATGATGTGCATACGACTTGTTTATTGGGCGCTGCAAAAATTTTAAATGAATTAAAAGATGAGTGGGAGGGAACGGTTAAATTAATTTTTCAACCCGGCGAAGAAAAAAATCCTGGTGGTGCCAGCTTAATGATAAAAGATGGCGTATTGGAAAATCCAAAGCCTGAAAAAATATTTGCATTGCATGTTCACCCGGGCATGGAAGTAGGAAAACTAAGTTTTAGAAGTGGTATGATAATGGCGAGTGCAGATGAATTGTATATCACCATCAAGGCAAAAGGCGGCCATGCAGCAGCGCCGCATTTAACACCCGATACTATTTTAATTGCATCGCATTTAATTGTAAGCCTCCAGCAAATTGTTAGCAGGAATAATAATCCTTTCAATCCTTCTGTATTATCCATCACATCATTCAATGGAGGTAATACCACCAATGTAATGCCAAGCGAAGTAAAACTAATGGGTACATTTAGGGCAATGAATGAAGAGTGGCGCTTTAAAGCACACCAACTAATAAAAACGCAAACCATTGAGCTCGTTAAAGCAATGGGTGCCGAAGCTGATATTTTAATTGATGTGGGTTATCCGTTTGTGTTGAATGATGCAGCATTGCATCCAATAGCAAAAGCAAAGGCTGAAGAATATATGGGGGCAGCAAATATAAGCGAAACTGAATTGAGAATGGGCGCAGAAGATTTTGCTTATTATTCTCACCAGGTGCCAGCTTGCTTTTTTAGATTAGGTGCCGGTAATAAAGTAAAGGGTATTACCAGCGGTGTACACACTCCAACATTTAATATTGATGAAGGAGCAATTGAAGTGGGAATGGGGATGATGGCTTTTTTTGGCAGCGAAGTTTAGTGCAAATTTAAAAACAAATGTTACTGCGTTTTACTTGAGCATTGAACATTCAACATTGAATATTTTTCTTATAGATAATAATTACTTACTAAAATAACTTTCACAATGAAGATTGCTTTCCATGGTGCTGCAAGAACTGTTACTGGTTCTAAACACTTAATCACCTTAAAAAACGGCAAAAAATATTTATTGGATTGTGGTATGTTCCAGGGTCTGGGAAAAGAAACGGACATGATGAACCGCCAGTTTGGGTTTGAGCCAACAGAAGTTACGGCATTGATTTTATCCCATGCGCATGTGGATCATTGCGGATTAATACCAAAATTATGTGCTGATGGCTTCAATGGAAAAATTTACTGTACTCCTGCAACTAAAGAATTGTCTGCTGTATTGATGGAAGACAGCGCAGGTATACAGGAGAATGATATAAAGTTTGAAAATAAACGAAGGGCACACGATGGCTTACCCTATTTAAAACCATTGTACACCACCGACCAGGCGCTGCAAGCTGTTGATCATTTTGTGACAGTGGAATACGATACCTGGTTTACGTTAGATGAAAATATTGATGTGTTGTACACTGATACAGGCCATATCATTGGCAGTGCTTCGGTGCATTTAAAAATAAAGGAAGATGGAAAAATTACTAACTTAACTTTTAGTGGTGATGTTGGCAGATACAATGATATCATCTTAAAATCACCTGCAGTATTTCCTCAGGCTGATTATCTTTTATTAGAATCTACTTATGGCAATAGTTTACATGATACTGCAATTTCAACACCCGATCAGATTTTAGCCTGGATAGAAAAAGCCTGCATTCAGAAAAAAGGCAAATTGATTATTGCTGCATTTAGTGTGGGAAGAACCCAGGAAATCTTATATGCATTGAATCAACTGGAATTAGAAGGGAGGCTGCCGGATGTGCCTTATTTTGTTGATAGTCCTTTAAGTATAAAAGCAACAGAAATTGTAAAACATTTTCCGCAGTATTTTAATAAAACTATTCAAAAAGTTTTAGAAAGTGATAGCGATCCGTTTGGTTTTAAAGGGTTGAAATTTATACAATCGGTAGAAGAATCGAAAGCGTTGAATTTTAAGAACGGGCCGTTTGTGGTTATCTCAGCAAGTGGTATGGCCGATGCAGGAAGGGTGAAACACCATATCAGCAATAATATTGAAAGCAGCCGCAATACTATTCTATTAACCGGTTATTGCGAACCCAATTCATTGGGCGCAAAAATTCAGCAACCAGGAAGAAAGGAAGTGAATATTTTTGGTTTATCACATGAAATAAATGCAGAAGTTGGCAGCATCCGCAGCATGAGTGCCCATGGTGACTATGACGATTTGTGCCAGTTCATTTCCTGCCAGGATCCTAAACAAATAAAACGTTTGTTTTTAGTACATGGCGATTATAATGTACAAATAGATTTTAAACAACGCCTTATCAAAAAAGGGTTTGATGTTGATATTCCGGAGATGCATAGCGAAACGGGGCTGGGTTAATATCCGAGAAATTATAAGAAAAAATATCAAATCTGCGAATATTAAATGTTGTTTAAGATAAAAGACATTCGATATTCGCCATTTATCTGTTTAAGATTCTTGTATTCGCTATTTTGTAAAAGCTAACTGAATAGAAACTCCACATCTTCCTTCGTCAACTGTTTCACAAAACCTTCGTTGTCGCCAATTAAATTATCGCTCAATTCTTTTTTGCGTTGCTGCAACTGCATTATTTTTTCTTCGATGGTATCTTTGCAGATCATCTTATAAGCAAATACATTTTTGGTTTGGCCAATGCGGTGCGTTCTGTCAATGGCTTGTTGCTGTACGGCATTGTTCCACCAGGGGTCAAACAGAAAAACATAATCTGCTGCCGTAAGTGTAAGGCCGGTATTGCCCGCCATCAAGCTGATTAAAAATACTTGTGTGGTATTATCTTCTTGTTGAAAATCGTTAACGAGTTCTTGCCTTTTTTTGGCTGGGGTGCTTCCATCTAATAGATAAAAAGAAATATTTTTTTGTGTCAGTGTATCTGCAAGCAAGTGCAGCATTTTTGCAAACTGCGAAAATACCAACACTTTATGTTTTCCTAAATTGCTTAATTCATCTAACAGTAACTCTGTTTTTGCAGAGATAGTAGTGCTTTGTTCTTCTTCCGGCAATAACAATGGTGAACTGCAAATTTGTTTTAGTTTCATAATGCCCTGCAATACGGCCAGTTTGCTTTTGCCAATGCCATCGGTACTGATATTCACAAAAAGATTATTTTTTATCTGTCCTTTTATTTCTTCATACAAATCTTTTTGTTGCGTACTCATGTTGCACCATAAAATACTTTCGGTTTTTTCTGGTAAATCTTTTGCTACCTGTTCTTTGGTGCGGCGCAAAATAAATGGCGCAGTTAGTTTTTGCAGCTTTTCTATTTTTTCTTCGTTCCTGTCTTTATCAATAGCATCGGCATATTCTCTTTTAAAAAATTCCCTGCTGCCAAACATCCCTGGCAATAAAAATTCCAATTGACTGTACAAATCAAAAGTATTATTCATTACAGGCGTACCGCTTAATGCAACACGGCAACTGCTTTGCAATTGGTTTACTGCTTTTGTAATTTGTGTAACAGGGCTTTTAATGTTATGGCTTTCATCAATCACCACTACTTCAAAATGCATGGCTGATAAAGCTTCAATATCCGAACGTAAAGTGCCGTAACTCGTGATACATACATCAGCTTTTTCCATGGTAATGTTTTCAATATTGCGTTGGCCGCCATGATGAACAATATTTCGCAGGTGCGGCGCAAATTTTTCCAGTTCTTTCTGCCAATTATAAATCAATGATGCTGGGCATACAATCAATGCAATGCCGGTTTTTATTGCTTCTAATCTATCAGTAATGAAACAAATGGTTTGTAATGTTTTACCCAAGCCCATATCATCAGCAAGGCAAGCGCCGGCATTTACTGCCGCCAGCATTTTCATCCACTCAAAACCTTTTTGCTGGTATGGCCTAAGCGTAGCCGCTATTGAAGATGGAATAGGATATAAAATAGTATCGCTGTTTGTCCACTGCTGCCATTTATCCCACCAGTTGTCATTAATGCTGTTTGTAAGGCTTTTGGCTTCTATTGTATTTTCCTGTTCGCTAATGGCCAGCCATTGCGGTGCCAGTAAGGTATTGGCATCTTTTATTTTACTGTGTTTTAAAATGGTGCCATAGTCTGTTAACCAGTTTTCGTTCAACACACCTAAAGAACCATCTTTCAACATCACTGCCCGTTGCCCTGCAAAAACAATTTTTTGCAACTCTGTTAAAGGCACCAATTCTTTTCCAAAATGAAGAGAGAAAGAAATTTGTACTTTACTGTCAATAGTTTTTACAATAGTAAAATTTGTCTCTGCTTTGTGTGGAGAATAGCGAAAATGTGTAAGCATATCAATGCCCGTCAATTCAATATTCATTTCCAGCAGTTGATGATATACTTTTAAAAACCATTGTTTTTTTTGTGCATCAGCAAAACTTAAATAATACCAACCGTTCAATTGTTTGCTAAAGTTTGGATGAAAACTTTCCAGTGTTTTTTTGAAAGCCTGCTCAGCAGCTTTATTTCTTTTTATAAACACCTGTTGGCCTTCTTGCAAAATTTCAATCTGTTCTTTCCATTCGCCTTCTACAATATTGCCATCATAAATCCATTGTGGGGTAAGTACTAAAAAAGAATTGCTTATTTCGCTCAGCATCACTCTTTGTGTGGGAATGATATTGTCAATAGTTTCTACATCAAACAAATTATTTCTTTCTACAATATAATTTTCTTCCAGCGGCCCTAAAATTGTTTTTGCAAAATCAGCTCCGTCTATAAATGAAGCAGGTTGTTTTTTTATCCATTCCAGTGTTTGCCAATCTTTGTGTTTCAGCAAAAAATATTCATTCCTGCTTTCCAGTAAAAAACCAAAGCGCCTGAAATCGGTTAAGAGATAATTAATGCCGTTAAGGACAACCTGTGTTTCCAATACAAATTTGCCGGCTTCTTTTTGAACAGTGAAACTCAATGACGGCGTATGACTGCTGAATGTACAAGGCGCCACCATTATATTTCCTGTATTGGGGTTAGGAAGCTGGTGATAACATTTTACCAATGGTAAAAATGGCCGCAGCGTTTCAAAAGCTTGTTGTAATTGCCTTCCATAAGCACTCTCTAAATATTGTAAAAGATTAACGCCAGATTTTTGCTGGCGGTGCTTCTTCATCAATTCTTCTTCCAGCTTTACCAATTCATCTGTAACTATTGCAGCCCATGCTTCTTTTGCCTGCTTAGGTAAATCGGGAAAATGTTTATGTAAATCTCTTGCGGTGAGTTCCTGTGCATTGTATTGCAGCAAGCCTGCTTCTTTTTTTAAAAAGACTAACTGTGCAATAGTTTTTTGAGTAAGCAATTTTAAAGGTAAAATAAGTACGCCAGTTTTTATGCTGGAAGATTCGGTGGAAGTAGCCATTGAAAACAGATGATTAAACCTATAAGGTTTTCTTAAGGAGTTTATGTAATTAAGTTCTTGCAAACCCTATAGGTTTTGCAAGAGGCTCAAAATTAAAACCTTTCTACCTTAAAGGCACTAATATTTATAGAAGTAGTTTTATGCTGAATAATTTCCGTAACCAACTTTCCGGTTCCTGTTCCTTCGCTAATGCCCAGCATTGCGTGGCCGCCTGCAAAAACAACATTATCTAAAGAAGAATGTCTTCCAATATATGGCAAACCATCAGGTGTTACAGGCCTTAATCCATTCCAGATTTTATCAGCAGGAGGGAAATCAATTTTTAAACCGGGATAAAAATCCAATGCAGAATCATAAATACCCTGCATACGTTTTACCAATACTTTGTTATTGATGCCACTCAATTCCATAGTTCCACCAATCCTTAATTTATTTCCCCAGGGTGTAATGGCGCACCTGCCATCAACCAATATAGCGGGATATTTAATATTTTTTTCTACAAAAGGATAAGTATAACTGTAACCCTTACCCGGTTGTAATAATAATCTTATGCCCATCATTTTTGAAACTACCGGCAACCAGCTTCCTGTGGCAACCACAATTTGATTGGCGGTGAATTTGCCTTTATCTGTAATTACTGCAGCAATTTTTTTGTTGCCTTTTTCAAAGCCCGAAACGGTGCAGTTAAGCTCCAGTTTAACTCCTTTTGCAATTAAATAATCCCTTAACGCCACCATCATCTTACCGGGGTTAAAATGGCAATCATCTTTAAATAATACAGCACCTGCCACATTTACTTCCACATCAGGTTCCAGTGCCTGTACATCTGCTTTTAATAAACGATCCACTTTCAACCCAAAAATTTCTGCATCATCTGCCAAATGAAATTCATGGTCCAATGTTTTTTGTTGTTTGCACATCATCAGGCAACCAATCTCTTCCATTTCAAATGTATCGCCAATATCATTGCGTAAATCGTTTACCAGTTTGCGGCTTAATTGTAAAATGCTGTTTAAGTGCGGAGAGTTTTTTTCTACCGTTGCGGCATTGCTGCTCTTCCAAAAATGATAGCCCCAGCGCATAAGGTCAAGGTTCAATCTTGGTTTGATATAAAAAGGAGAGGTTGGGCTCAGCATCCACTTTAATCCCTGAGAAATGATGCCCGGACTTGCCAGCGGCACAAAATGGCTGGGAGAAATATAGCCCATATTGCCAAAAGAACAACCATCAGTAATATCGCCACGTTCAATAACGGTAACATTATAGCCAGCTTTGTTTAAATAGTACGCACTTGATAAACCAATTACGCCACCACCAATTACAACAACATCATTCATAGATCAATTATTAATTTTTATATCCTTAAATTTTGTAGGTAACCAAACCTGCATTGGGTTACTGCCACGATTGCACCAGGTGTAATAAGGTATCGCTTTTACCTTTTGTAAACCTGTATTCAATGTTGTACCATCGGTACTTACATTTACTACCGGCAAATTACTAACTAATGCCATTACATTCTCGTCTTTTACCTTAAAATTTTCAACAGTGAAGGAAGTATTAACAGGCATCACTATATTCCATGCTTTACCATTATTATCAGCGCCTTCAAAACAATATACCAACGGGCCACGTTGTAATGCCATACGGTCGTTATCTTGTTTTAATTCATCACGGGCCAAAATCTTTTTTATTTCCATTGGAATGGTAAATTCCACCATATCATTGTTTTTCCATTCTCTGTCTATAACTGCATAACCCTTATCTGTAACATAACTTACTGCAACACCATTTACTTTTATAATTAATGGATCGATGCTTTTATCTGCAAAATTGTATAAGTTGCCTGGCGCAGCAATACCATTTACATAACCAGGAATACGAATATGCATAGCGTATTTTATTTTTTTAGTAGCGCTTACATTTATTTTTACATTACCATCAAGCGGATAATTGGTTTCCATATTCAAACCAACAGTTCCTTTAGCAAAATCGATGGAAGTATTACTTCCTACAAATAAATTGATCCAGACACCCTTGTTGCTTTTTGCATACACATAATTGCCTAGCGATGCAATAAGCCTTGCGATGTTTGCCGGGCAACATGCAGTGCCAAACCATTCTCTTCGGCTATTTCTACCGTTAGATGCCAGAGGATTACCATAAAAAAAACGGTCGCCGTCTAATGATAAACCATCGAGTGCGCCATTGTATAAACTTTTTTCCAATACATCCACATACTTGCTTTCGCCTGTAAGTGCCGCCATGCGCTGGTTCCAGAACACCATGCCAACACTGGCGCAGGTTTCGCAGTAAGCATTTTCATTGGGTAAATCATAATCATTGCTAAAACCTTCATTGCCGCCGCTGCTGCCAATACCGCCGGTGATGTACATGTTTCTGTACACCACATCTTCCCAAACAGTCTTCATCGCACTCATATAACCTAAATCACCTGTAACTTCAGCAACATCTGCAGCCCCGGTGTACATATACATGGCACGTACCGCATGGCCGGTAATTTCTTTTTGATCTTTTACAGGAACTACGTCTTGTGCGTAGGCGGTGTCTTTCCAATCAGTCCAGGTATAACCCTTCGCTAATTTATGGCCACGTTCGCTTAACAACCAATCCGATAATTTGATGTAAGTAGAATCATTAGTTACTTTAAATAATTTAACCAATGCCAGCTCCAGTTCCTGGTGGCCGGTTACCCAATCTCTTTTACCCGGACCAAATAAACCATTAAAATGATTGGCCCATTTTATGGCAACACCTAAAAATTTTCTTTTGCCGGTTGCATTGTAATATGCCACAGCAGCTTCTATCATGTGGCCGCAATTATAATCTTCATGCATGCTCATATCAGTGTAGCGGTTCTGTGGTTCATTTAAAGTGTACATAGTATTTAAATAACCATCTGGTTGTTGTGCGGCCGCAATTTTATCAATCCAATCATCAGCCTTTGCTTCCAAAGCATTGTTGGGATGCGTTTTTAAAGAATACGCTATTGCTTCCAATGCTTTGTACACATCACTGTCATCATAAAAAATGCCTTCATGTTTTTCGCCTTTTTTACGAGCCACTTTTTCAAAATTTCTCAGGCGTGGCGTTTTTAATTCGGTCTGATCTATACAAACAGGAATGGTAACGACCGCAACCTTATCAATCTTTGGTTTCCAAAAATTATCGGTGATGTTTACTTTGGAAAAATTGATGAATTCAATTTTTTCAACAGCATTTTGAGCAAAAGAAAAATAATGCAAGAAGGTTAATGCAACAGGGGCAATAATTTTTTTCATATTTATTTTTGATAAGATTAATTCAATGTTTTACGTTAGCAATATTATTCTGTCAGGATGATACTACATATTTACAGCATCTGGATAATGATTATTACAACACCTGAAACCCCAATGCATAAGGATCATCTTCCGTATCTATCGTTATAGTATTCTTCCCATAAATTTTTGCCCAGCCTTCAATACTGGGACGGATAGCCGCTTTTCCTGCAAGTAACAATTCCTCTTCAATTCTTCCAATGAATTTGCTGCCAATAATGCTTTCATGGATGAATTCATCGCCAGCTTTTAATTTTCCTTTGGCATACCATTGCGCCATTCGTGCCGATGTACCTGTACCACAAGGGCTGCGGTCAATAGCTTTATCGCCATAAAAAACGGCGTTACGTCCAGTAGAAGTCTTTTCTAATACTGCGCCGGTCCATAAAATATGGCTGCAGCTTCTTATTGTATCATTTTCGGGATGTATAAATTCATATTTTGTATTGATGTTCTTTCTCAATTCCCTCGACCAACTGATCAGTTTATCTGCACTATAATTTTCTAAACCTTTAAAATTTTTCTGCACATCAATTATGGCGTAAAAATTTCCGCCATAGCTTACATCAACAACCAGTTCACCCAATTCAGGGCAATCAACGGTTAATTCGGTTGAATCTAAATAAGAAGCCACGTTTGTTAATCGAACGGATTGAACCTTGCCATTCTCTTCTTTGTAAGAAATATTAACCAGCCCTGCAGGTGCTTCCATTTTTACAATGCCTTTTTGTTTGGGTTGGATCAATCCTTCTTCAATGGCAATGGTTATGGTGCCGATGGTGCCGTGGCCGCACATGGGCAGGCAACCGCTGGTTTCAATAAATAAAACAGCCACATCGTTTTGTGGGTCATGTGGTGGGTATAAAATGCTGCCACTCATCATGTCATGCCCACGGGGTTCGTACATCAGGCCTTTGCGTATCCAGTCGTATTCTTTTAAAAAATGCTGGCGTTTTTCGCTCATGTTATTACCCTGTAATGCAGGGCCACCCTGTTTTACCAGCCTTACGGGATTGCCACAAGTATGGGCATCTATGCAAAAAAATGTATTCTTCATTAAGGTTCACTAAATTTGTATTGCAACTTAAATAAACTTTCTTGTTATATGGAACAATACGGAAAGATTCTGCTGATTGCCATGCCGGCTTTTTTGCTGCTGGTGCTATTTGAAAAATGGTACGGCTGGCGCAAAGGCAACGATACGGTAAGGAATATGGACATGATATCAAGCCTTAGCTCCGGCGTTACCAATGTTACCAAAGACGTATTGGGCTTGAGTATTGCTATCGTTTCTTATAAATGGCTTTTAGACCATTTAGCCATTACGCATATAAAATTGACCTGGCTGGTATATGTAATTACTTTTATTACACTGGATTTTGCTGGTTATGTTGTGCATCTTCTTGATCATAAAATAAATTTTTTCTGGAACAGCCATATCATTCACCACAGCAGCGAAGAATTTAATTTGGCATGTGCATTAAGGCAAAGCATTTCTGTTTTTGTTCGTTTGTTTGTGGTATTGCTTTTGCCGGCTGCTATCTTTGGCGTACCTGCTGAAGTAATAGCTGTGGTAGCACCGCTGCATTTATTTGCACAATTCTGGTATCATACCAGGCATATTGGTAAAATGGGTTTTTTAGAAAAGATCATTGTTACACCATCGCACCATCGGGTGCATCATGCTGTAAACAAAGAATACCTTGATAAAAATTTAGGACAGATTTTGATTATTTGGGATAGGATTTTTGGCACTTTTCAGGAAGAATTGAAAGATGTACCACCGGTCTATGGCATCACACGGCCGGTGCAAACCTGGAATCCCATCAAAATAAATTTTCAGCACATGGGCTTGCTTGCAAAAGATGCATGGCGAACACAAAGCTTTAAAGATAAATTACGCATTTGGTTTATGCCTACCGGTTGGCGCCCTGCCGATGTTGACAAAAAATATCCGGTGCATAAAATTGAAGATGTGTACAGTTTTGAAAAATATACTACTACCGAATCGAAGCCATTGGTGATTTGGGTATGGATACAAATGTTGGTGTTATTGTTGATGGTGAGTTATCTTTTTGCAAATATTGCACTTATCGGCAGCCCCAATATTTATATTTACGGCGCTTTTATTTTTGTGTTTGTATATGCTTTTACTGAACTGATGGATGGTAATAAAAATGCTGTGATATGGGAAACTTTTAAAACTGTAGCAGGAATAAGTTTGATTTATTATTTAGGAGATTGGTTCGCATCGGATCATTTTTCTGTTGCTATAAAATATGTTCTGATTGGTTATTTTATAATATCGCTATTAGTAACACTTTGGCTGGCGTATAAAAAAAATGTTGCGATGGAAACACCGCAACACGTCTTTAAATAAATATATTTACAACTTTGGCCTTGTTGCAATACCATCATCAATAATTTTCAAAATTCTTTCTCTTTCTTCACCAATTAAAGTAAGGCGTGGTGCTCTTACACTTTCAGATCCGATGCCGGCCTGTGTTTCAGCAAGCTTAATATACTGTACTAGTTTCGCATGAATATCCAATTCCAGCAAAGGCATGAACCAGCGATAAATTTTTGTAGCTTCTGCAATTTTACCAGCTTTTACCAAATTAAAAATAGTAACCGTTTCCGCAGGAAAAGCGCAAACCAATCCTGCTACCCAACCATCGGCACCAAGGCAAAGTTCTTCCATGGCCAATGTATCAACACCGCATAAAATTTTAAAACGGTCGCCAAAGCGATTGATCATTCTTGTAACATTTGTTACATCCCTGGTGCTTTCTTTTACAGCTTGTATATTTTTACATTCTACCAGATCAGCAAACATATCCAACGTAACATCAGTTTTATAATCTACAGGATTATTATAAATCATCATTGGCAAATCAGTAGAGTCTGCAATGGTTTTAAAATAAGTGACTGTTTCCCTGTGATCGGTTTTGTAACGCATGGGCGGCAATGCCATCAAGCCTTTGGCACCCCATGCTTTTGCATAAGCCGCTTGTTGCAACGCTTCTTTTGTAGCACCTTCTGCAATATTTAATATCACCGGAATATTTCCGGCACATTTTTCAACTGCAAATTTTATCAGCGTTTCTTTTTCGCTGGTAGATAAAACACTGGCTTCACCTAAGGTGCCACCCAATATTATACCGTTCACACCGGCAGCAATTTGGGCATTTAAATTCTTTTCAAACAAAGGCAAATCCAATTCATCATTGTTGGTAAACTTAGTAGTAAGTGCAGGGATAACGCCGGTCCAGCTAATGCTCATGATAAGTGTTTTTAAATTTAGAAGTAGACAAAAATAATGACAAAGCAGCAATCTAAAATGCATAATTTAAAAAAATACCTATTTATTAAAACCGGTAAAATAATTCTATCTTTAATATAGATGTGTTACGTTTTAATAATAACAATACAAAAGTGATTGCCGGCCTTTCCCCAAATTTCCGTTATATCTTCTTTATCCTCATCATTTGCGGTATCAATTTAACATCCTGCAAAAATAAAAATGCACCACCTGCGGTGCCCGTTTTATTTGAAGTACTGAAAGATGATAAAACAGGGTTGCATTTTAATAACCAGGTGACACCAACTGCTGATTTCAACATGTTTAAGTACATGTATTTTTATAACGGCGCCGGCATAGGTGCAGGCGATTTTAATAATGATGGACTGATAGATCTTTTTTTTGCATCCAACCAGGGGGATAATAAACTATACATAAATGAAGGCAAATTGCAGTTTAAGGATGTAACGACTGCAGCTGCTATTCCGCAAGATAAAGCCTGGTCCACCGGCGTATCGGTTGTAGATATCAATAACGATGGATTGCTTGATATTTACGTCTGCCGCGTAGGGAATTTTGAAATACTGCACAGCAAAAATCAATTGCTGGTGTGCAAGGGAATAAAAAATGGTATTCCATATTATGATGATGAAGCACAGCAATACGGCCTCGATTTTTCTGGCTTCAGTACGCAGGCTGCATTTTTTGATTATGACGGCGATGGAGATTTGGATATGTACCTATTGAATCATTCCATTCATCAAAACAGTTCTTTTTCTCCACGAGATCAATTCATCAATACCTACAGTGAATTATCCGGCGACAGGTTGTTTAGAAATGATGGCAATCATTTTACCGATGTAACAAAACAGTGCGGTATCAACAGTTCTGCTATTGGTTACGGCCTTGGTATTGCAGTAAGTGATATTAATCTGGATGGCTGGCCCGACTTATATATTGGCAATGATTTTCATGAAAATGATTATCTGTACGTCAATCAAAAGAATGGTACTTTTTCTGAAGATAATAATCAACGGTTGATGCACACCAGCAAATTTTCGATGGGTGTTGATATTGCTGATGTAAATAATGATGGCTTTCCCGAAATTATTTCGATGGACATGTTATCATCTGACCCGTATATTTTAAAACGTTCTTTAGGGGATGATGACTACGATGTTTTTTTTAGCAAGATAGCTGCTGGGTATAATTATCAATATTCCAGGAATAATTTGCAATACAACCAGCGCAATGGAATGTTTAGCGAAACAGGTGCTTACTCAGGCATTTCGGGTACTGATTGGAGTTGGTCGCCCCTGTGGATGGATTTTGATAACGACGGGTTGAAGGATTTGTTCATTGCCAATGGTATTCCTAAAAGGCTGAACGATATGGATTATGTGAATTTTATGTACAATAGCGAAATGCAAAAAGGTGGCGGCAATGATAAAGAGAATAAGGAGATGGAACTCATGAAAAAATTTCCGGAAATTAAAATACCCAATAAATTTTTTAAAAATAATGATAGCCTGCAGTTTCAGGATATGGCAGCAGCAGTGCAAAATGACCAGCCTACTTACTCTAACGGCGCCATATATGCCGATTTGGATAATGATGGCGACCTTGATGTGGTGGTGAATAATATCAATGATGCTGTATTGGTGTATGAAAACAAAACTTCACAAAAGACGAGTAAAAATTTTGTATCGATAAAATTAACCGGCTCCGAAAAAAATAAAAATGCAGTAGGCGCAAAATTGGTATTGTTCAAAGGAGATAAAATAGAAACCTATGAAAAATACCCGGTAAAAGGTTTTATGTCGAGCATGGAAATACCTTTACATGTTGGCCTGGGTAAAGTAAAAATTGATTCCTCTTTTTTAATATGGCCCGATAATTCTTTTGAGAAAATTACTATAGATCCTTCGGTACAACAAATGTCGTTTACATGTAAGAAAGGGTTACCGCAATTTAATTATAACAGTATCATTACATTTCATAAACAGCTTACTGCACCTGTAATAGACATTACTGCATCAACGGCGTTAAATTATGTGCATAAGGAAAATGGGTACAACGAATTTAATAAAGAGCCGCTTATTCCTCACATGCTAAGCACCGAAGGCCCGGCGCTTGCAGTAGCCGATATCAATAAAGATGGTTTGGAAGATGTGTTTATCGGGTCAGCAAAAACTTTTCATAATGCTGTTTTTTTGCAGCAGCCCAATGGGAAATTTATAAAAATGGTGCAGCCAGACATGTTTAAAGATAGTTTGTGTGAAGATGTTGCCGCAACCTGGGCCGATGTAAATAATGATGGCAATATCGATTTGATAATTGCCACCGGCGGCAATGAATATTTTGGCAATGATGAACATTTACTGCCGCGTATTTACCTTAATGATGGCAAGGCCAATTTAAAAAAATTGGAACATGCTTTTAGCAGTGAATTTATAACGGCTTCCTGCATTGCGGCTAACGATTTTAATGGAGATGGAAAAATAGATTTGTTTTTAGGAGGAAGAACAGTGCCGGGAAATTACGGAGAAATTCCCCGTTCTTATTTATTGCAAAATGACGGCACCGGAAAATTTACTGATGTTACCCAACAGTTTGCTCCTGGCCTGGAAAAAATTGGAATGGTTACTAATGCAGTTTGGTTTGATATTAATAAAGACAATAAAAAGGATTTGATTGTAAGTTGCGAATGGGGCGGTATTACTGCTTTTATAGACACCAATGGAAAATTTGTGCAAAAAGAATTGACAGATAAAAAAGGCTGGTGGAATTTTATTTTGCCGGTTGATATAGATAATGATGGCGATATAGACCTTATTGCAGGCAATCTTGGCCTCAACAGCCGCTTGCATGCATCTGCAATACAACCTGTACGCATGTACGTTAATGATTTTGAAGATAATGGCATTAAACTGCCGGTACTTACTTATTACCTGCAGGACAAAGAAATTACTTTTTTAGGCAAAGATGAATTACAGCGGCAAATACCCATGCTAAAGCGAAAATATATTTATGCTGCTGATTTTGCCAAGACAGAATTCAAAGATATTTTTGATGCCGAAAAAATAGAGAATGCCGCTGTTTTTTCTGCAGATTATTTTGCCAATGCCGTATTGATAAATAATGGCAATTTAAATTTTACTACACAGGCATTGCCCTGGCAGGCACAACTCACCAGCTACCGTGATGCAGCAATTACAGATTTTAATAATGATGGCTTGCCAGATATTATTTTAGGAGGAAATTATTACGATAACGCCATACACGCCGGAAGGTACGATGCCGATTTTGGAACAGTTTTAATTAATAAAGGCCACAGTAATTTTAGTTGCGAAAATTTTAACGGCGTTATTGTGAAAGGGCAGGTGAGGCATATCAGTCCTATAAAAATTGGAACGCAGCAGAATTTTATTCTGGCAAAAAATAATGATACTGCGCTGGTGTTAAAATTTGGAGCGATAATAAAGTGAGCCATAAGATTAAAAGGGTGTTTAGTTTCTAGCGGTAATTTTCATAATTTTTTTTAACATAATAGGGGATTTTAATTGGCCTGTTATTTAATTTAACTCACTCTATACCAATCCTTAATAAAATCTGTGCGCTCTCTAGGTTTGTAGATACAAACAATACAACAAAATGATAAAATACTACTATAAAAGTTCAGTAAATATCACTATTTTGTGTATCTGCCAATGAGAAGAGTCGCCGCTATACTGCTTATCCTCCTTTTTGTATTCAATTTATTTGGGTATAGTTTACTTGTGCATTTTATGGTAAGTAGTGCCAATAAAAATTTGGAGTTGGCTTTAGATAAAGATGATTATCGGGAAGATCAGTTGATTTCCATTAAAAAACCTACCAATCTCCCTTATTATAATAACACAAAAGATTTTACCAGGGCCGATGGAGAACTAGAGTTGAACGGTATGTATTATAAATACGTGAAGTTCCGCATCTACAATGATTCTTTAGAAATGCTTTGTATCCCCAACACAAAAAAACAATTGTTGCTGAATAAAAAAGACGCTTACAGTAACGTGGTTTTTGATTTGCAGGATGCCAATAAAAAATCAATACCAAAAGGCAAAGTATTTTCTTTTATTAAGTTATTGTCAGAATACGATACGCAAACTACCTGGCAACTTAGTACACTGGATAAAAGAGTTTACATAATAAATAATGCTCGCTATATCTTTCCTGTAAGTGCTTTATACAAAGGCACTGTTGAGCAACCTCCCGATATTGTTATCCAATATAAAACCGTTTAATTTTCCGGGTAACCATTCCGGTAATTTCTTAATACGATATCTATTAAATGAAAAAAATAATAGCAGCAGTTGCTGCTTTGGCTGTATTATATTCGTGCAATAACAAACCTGTACAACAAACTTATTTTACTGATGCATTTTCTTATTGTAAAACAGTAAAGCAATTAAATGAAGTGGTAAAATTTGTTGGCTTTGCACCAATAGTGGCATCCCGCAATTATGCGTATGCAAATATTGCAGCTTATGAATGTATTGCAGCCGGGTATCCTAAAGAGTACAATTCGTTAGCCGGACAAATTAATGGACTTGCAGCAATGCCTAAGCCAATAGCAGGCAAACAGGTTGATTTTGAGTTTGCTTCTTTATTAGCCTTTTGCAAAGTTGGCGAAGCTGTTACTTTTCCTGAAGGCAGCATGAAAGACTATGTGGATAGCATGAAGAATTTTGCAAAAGACCAGGGCATGCCATCTGCAATGTTTGATAATTCTGTAGCATTTGCAGATACCGTCGCAAAAACAATTATGGCCTGGAGCAAAAAAGATAATTATGCAAAAACACGTACGGCTACCCGTTATACAGTACTGGATTCTCCCGGCCGCTGGGTTCCAACGCCTCCGGCTTATGCCGGCGCATTGGAACCGCATTGGAGAGAGATAAGAAGTATTGTGATGGATAGCGCCAGCCAGTTTAGGCCTGCACCGCCAATACCTTTTAATGTTACGGATAAAAACGGAGCGTACTATCAACAGGTATTGGCCATTAAAAATACAGGTGACAGCTTAACGGATGAACAAAAGAGTATTGCAGAATTTTGGGATGACCTTGGTGGAAAATTAAACGTAGTAGGGCATATACAATTTGTCACTAAAAAGTTTTCTCCTGCCGGGCACTGGATGAATATTGTAGGTATTGCTGCCGAAAAAACGAAAGCAACATTTAGAAAAACGGTGGCCGCTTATACACTTACTTCTATTTGTATGTTTGATGCGTTTATTGAATGTTGGGATGAAAAATTCCGAAGCAACATGGTAAGGCCCGAGACGGTGATCAATAAATATATCGACCAGGATTGGAGGCCTTATTTACAAACGCCCCCTTTTCCGGAATATACTTGTGGCCACAGTACAGTATCAGCAGCATCTGCAGAAGCATTGACCAAAATGTTTGGTGATAATTTTAATTATACAGATACTACTGAATTGGAATTTGGTATTGCTAATCGTTCTTTTAAATCATTTAGAAGCGCCGCTGAAGAAAATAATCTGGCAAGATTTTATGGAGGCATTCACTTTCATCCAAGCTGTATTGAAAGTACAAAGGCAGGAAGAAAGGTAGGTGCTTTTATAGTAGATAAATTAAAAATGGAGAAATAAAACCTGTCATTTAAACCTTAACTAAAAAAAATGAAAAAACTATCTATATTCATCGCAGCAATTTGTATTTCATATACTGATGCAAACGCACAAGGTTGTGTCGCTATTAAAGGAACCGCAGGCATTTGCAGCAAACCTTCCGATGCGAAGGGGTGGGAACTTAACCTTAACAACCGTTATTTTAAATCGTACAAACATTTTGTAGGAACTGAAGAGCAAAAGCAAAGAGAGGATTTGGGGACCAATGTAATCAATCATTCTTATGAATTGGATATTACCGCAACCCGAACAATTAACTTAAGATGGTCTGTTGCTATTACACTGCCCATCATGGATTTTAAACGCAGTTCTTTATACGAGCATGCCAACGTTGGCAGGTTTACTACTGGTTCATTCGGAATTGGCGATGCCCGTTTTTCGGCTTACAGGTGGATGTTTGATCCTAAAACATCGCATAAAGGAAATATACAGCTTGGCCTTGGGATAAAACTGCCAACAGGCAATTATAATTACCAGGATTATTTTCATACCAAAACAGTTGACTCACTTTTGTTAGGCCCTGTTGATCAGTCTATTCAGCCAGGAGATGGTGGTACAGGCATTACTTTTGAATTGAATAGCTTTTACAATTTTACACCTCGTTTAGGCGCTTACGGTAGTTTTTTTTATTTATCAAATCCCAGGCAGGTTAATGGCACTTCTACTACAAGAGGGGGAGTAGCTTCGGCAAGTGCAAAAAAATACAATACTGATGTAATGAGTGTGCCCGACCTTTTCATGACTCGTGCAGGCCTCAGTTACATGGTACATAAATTCAATTTTGCCGGAGGTGTAAGAATTGAAGGGTTGCCTTCAACCGACCTGATAGGCGGCAGTCGTGGATTTAGAAGACCGGGCTATATTGTTTCTGCAGAACCTTCTGTAACATTAGTAACTAAAAAAGTAAGCTTCAATGTTGCCGTTCCTTTTGCATTAAAAAGAAATCGTACACAAAGCAATGCTGATAAAAGGCAATCTACAGACACTGGTACACACGTACAGGGAGATGCAGCTTTTGCAGATTATTTAATAAGCGCAGGGTTAACTTTTAAATTATAATTTTCAGGCCTTGCATCTAATTAAGAAAAGCAAGTTGCAGCATTTAAATAAAAATATTCACTATACCCTCCGTATTGCAGTGGCCATGTGCTTTATTGGCCATGGGGCATTTGGAATTATCACCAAAGCGGTTTGGTGTAACTATTTTGCAGTGGTTGGAATTAGCGATGATCTGTCTTATCAACTTATGCCTGTTGTAGGCAGCTTTGATATTTTGATGGGTATTACCATGCTGGTTAATCCTGTAAGGGCTATTCCAGCATGGTTAGTGCTATGGGGAATCTTTACCGCTTTACTAAGGCCGTTATCTGGCGAACCTTTTGCTGAATTTATTGAACGTGCTGGAAATTTTGGTGCATCACTGGGGCTGTTGATTTTATCGGGCATGTCTAAAAATGGCAAAGAATGGTTTACGCTTATCAACCCAAATAAAAATGTAAGTAAAGAAACTTATGAAAAGCTTTCTGTTTGTTTAAGAATGATTTCATTTTTGCTTTTACTGGGCCATGGATGGCTAAACCTTATTGGTAAAAAGGGGGTGCTGGATCAATACGCACTAGTTGGTTTTACGAACACAGAACAAATAGCACAAATAATTGGTATTGCAGAGATTACTGCAGCGTTAATTATTTTAATACGTCCATTTCGTTCGCTTGTGTTTCTTCTTTTTTTATGGAAGATGATCAGCGAAATTTTTTATCCGCACTATAAATTATTTGAATGGGTAGAACGTGGTGGTAGTTATGGGGTATTGCTTGCATTGTGGATGCTAACAGAAAAGAAAACATTCTTTACATGGATGGGCACAAAAATTACTGGTGAATAATTATCAATAGAAAATAATCACATGAAAAAAATATTTTACTTAGGCTTGATTGGCTTGTTGCTTTTTGAAGTAGCAAATGTTTATTTTATTATGCCGATGCCTGGCAGCCAGAAAATGAATAGTATTAACCTGGCTTATTTTTTATATAAATGGCGCTGGGTATTCAGGGTGTTTTTCGCAATATTATTTTTGATAGGTTTAATTGGCGCCTGTTGGGGACGTAAATGGACACTTGCTATTCCAATACTTATTGTTGGCGCAGCAATTTATATGGCCAATTTTGTAATGGCTGCAGATCATATGTTTTATCAACCCAAAAATGTATTAATGGTAAATGCAGCTGCTAATAAAGTGGATACCAATCGCCTGGTAATCGGTATTGTAAACAATGGCGAAGCAAAAGCTTATCCCATCAGGTTCTTGGGTTATCACCACCAGGTACAGGATACTATTGGAGGTAAACCTGTGATAGTAACTTATTGCACAGTTTGCCGTACTGGCCGTGTATACGAACCTGTTGTTGATGGTAAGCCTGAAAAATTCCGGTTGGTTGGCATGGATCATTTTAATGCCATGTTTGAAGATGCTACTACCAACAGCTGGTGGCGGCAGGTGAGTGGCAAAGCTATCGCCGGTAAATTAACAGGCGAAGCCTTGCCGGAATTTTTCAACACCCAAACTTCGTTGGCGGACTGGTTGCAGTTGCATCCCAATTCACTTATTATGCAGCCAGATCCTGCTTTTGAAAAACAATATGACACTTCACTAAATTACGAAAGTGGTAAAAGTAAAAGCAACCTAACTGGTACTGATAGCCTTAGTTGGAAAGAAAAATCCTGGGTAATTGGCGTAAAGAACGGTGTTGATAAAAAGGCATACGACTGGAATACATTAAAAACCGAGAGAATCATTAATGATAAACTTGGCAATAATTATATCGTATTAGTGTTGGCAAAAGATGGTAAAAGTTTTTTTGCTTTTGAAAGGCCTGATGAAAATAAATTCAGTCTACAAAACGATATATTACTTTCAAACGGCCACAAATATAAAATAGATGGTAAAGGAATTGATACGACATCTTCTTTAAAAGCATTGTCTGCATACCAGGAATTTTGGCATAGTTGGAGAACATTTAATGAAGGAACAGCGAAATATTAACAGAACTTATTTAATGTAAGTAGTAGTTTCACATTATGAAAATTACGGGCTTTCTAATTGTTTTTATTTTATCCGGACAATTATTATCTGCACAAAATGTTATATTGCCATTTCCGCAGCACGTAAAATATTACGATGGTGTAATTACGCCTAACCATATTTCTCAATTGCAAATGGATGATAGTGTTCGTTCTTTTTATAACCAATGGAAAGAGCGCTATGTTAACGATGATGCCGGCGAAGACCAATTTTATGTCTGGACAGAAAAGGCTGCAGGAAATAAAAAATGTGTTTCGGAAGGACAGGGTTATGGAATGATGATAGTTGCGTTAATGGCAGGCTATGATACGGATGCACAAAAAATATACGATGGGCTTTATCGCTATTTTAAATTGCATCCAAGTAAGACCGATTCGTTTCTTATGGCATGGGCACAAACAGATAATTTTAAAGATGAAGACGGAAGTTCTGCTACAGATGGCGATATGGATATTGCATATTCGCTGTTGCTTGCCAACGCGCAATGGGGGAGCAAGGGAAATATCAATTATTTGCATGAAGCAAAATCAATGATAAACGCAATTAAAAAAGAAGAAATTAATGCGGTAACTTTTTCTGTTTTATTAAGTAACGCTGTTGAAAATGACAGCAAAGATTATTTTGATATGCGCTCTTCTGATTTTATGCCTGCTCATTTTAAGTCATTCGGCAATGCAGCAAATGATAGTACCTGGAATAGAGTAATCGATTCAAATTATAAACTGTTCAGTTTTTTGCAAAAAACTTATAGCGAAGATGCAGGCCTTTTTCCTGATTTTATACAGCATATCAATAAAATCCCAACTCCAGCCGTAGCAAATTATCTCGAATCAAAGTATGATGGCTATTATAATTACAATGCCTGCAGAGTACCCTGGCGCATTGCTACTGATTTTATAATGTTTGGTGATAAAAGGGCAAAAATAATTGTAGAAAAAATAAATAAATGGATTCGCGAGACCACACAAAATAATCCGGATAATATTTCAGCAGGATATACATTAAAAGGGTATGACATTAGAACAAGGAATTTTGAAGCTATTAGTTTTATTGGATCTTTTGCTGTGGCTGCAATGGTAGATGGAAAAAATCAGCAATGGCTGAATAAGTTATGGGATTACATTGAAGGTTTTGATTTAGATCAATATGATTATTATGATAACACTATTAAAATGATCGACCTTATTTTATTGTCAAAAAATTATTGGGTACCGGCTGCTAATTGATTTAAAAAAGATTGCACATCCTGCACCCATTGCGCCTTATAGTTTTTAAGATAATCTTCATGCCCGGCAAGTTTATAAGTTTTGAGATCTTTTTTACAATTAAGATTTTTGTAGATATCATCTATTTCTTCTCTTGTTACTTTATCATCTTGTTCGCCATACAACAAAAGAGTAGGGCAAGTTATTTTTTTTGCGTACTCGGTAGGTCTGTGTCCAAATGCCCAGAAATTATTTTCGACACCACCCCAAAATACCAGGAGGCCAGCCATGGGGAAAGAGGGGACATGCATATTTTTAAATCTTGCACAAGTTGTTTTATACATGGATCCAAAAGGACATTCAATAATTATTCCTGCCGGGTTTATAGCATAATCACTTATTGCTTTCATTATTGCTACTGCACCCATGGAAGTGCCAAATAAATAAATTTTCTTTTCTCCATTTTTTTGTAAATAATCAAAAACGGTTTTTACTTCTTCGGCTTCTTTATAACCAATTGTAGTTTGATTGCCTTCCGAGTCGCCGCTTCCCATAAAATCAACTAACAAAGTGCTGTAACCTTGTTTAATGAACTCATCTGATTTATCCAGCATAGAAGATTTTGCGCCGCTGTAACCATGAAAAAGAATAATCGTTCCTTTTGAACTATCAGCCTTAATACTCCAACATGCAATTTTTTTATTGCTTTGCAGTTGTATGCTTTCAAACTTTTGGCTTGGTGTTATTGTATTGGTTGGCCTGGGATTATTGATACCCAAAAAAAGAGTTTGTATTTTATCCAGCGTTGAAAGTTTTCCGGGGTCTTTGGTTTTTGAAAAATTGCCTCCTGAAAAATGGGTGAATTTATAAGCATGAAACGCAGCAACAATATTCATTAAAATGAAGATGACGATTATAGTCCAAAAAATTCTTTTCTTTATTTTTTTAGTTTTCATACTTTTTTTTCTTTTAGCAGAATAATTACTTTCTCTACATTCTTTTTTACTGCCGCTTCAGTTTTTAAAAAACCAAGATAGCGTAAAATCTCCTTCTGCCGATAAGGCGTTAGTTTTTTAAAAGCAGGCATCAAAGCGTTTTTAGCCAATTGTTTTTTCAATGCTGCAGGCATTGGGTAATTTAAAGGAACAAAATTCTGCTCGATAATAAATTTTACAGTATCGCCTAATTTTGCATACGCACCTTTTAGCATTATGCCATTAACATGTAAACGGTAATTGGAGTTTTTAACTGCCACTAATGTTTGATGAAATGAAAAGCCATTTATTGTTCCTTTAATGGGGATGTATCCTTTTAAAGGTTTCATTGTAGCAGTAATCTTTAAAGGAACATCAACACAAGGGTTGATACCTGTTTTATAAATCTTTGCAGAGAAGGGGAATTTCATTGATTAATAATAATTATTTGTGTTTTTTCAAAAGGAAGTTTAGTCGGCTGTTGAAACACCAATAATAACTCCGAAATTACCATCCGTTTGCGTCCATTGCTTTTCCGGTAAATAAGTTCTTGAAACCAAACCATCCAGGTACAATGCATTTTTGCAACCAATGCTTTTAAAATAATTTGCAAAGTCGTAAAAATTGATTTCCTTTTTTGACATGGCGAAAATGATTTTGCCATTTTGTAAAATACCAACTCCATTCCTGATATTTAAATTTGAAGAGCCACTTTTAAATGCAGGATGAATTTGTCCGTCGACAACGAGCATTGGTCCCGATTGTGTAGCATATCTTATTTTTCCTTTATTGTAAAACTTTGTACTGTTACAGATGACAGGAACATTGTCGGTTGTTATGTAAAAGATGCCATTGGGTTTTAAGTAAAAATTCCCGGTGCCTGCTGAAGTATCTACCGGAGCAATTGTTTTTTGGTTTTCGATAAAAAGGCCTTGCGGAGAATTATCTGCTTTATACATTCCTGCATTCATTGCAAATACCAGTTTCCTTTTATTATTACTTAACCAGGTTTTTAAATTTTGAATACTTTTAAAATTTACGCCTTTGTCATCTTTCCAATATAATTTAAGATCTTGTTTCTTGGGATTTACTTCATAAGAAATAAAATGATCGTCCTCCTGCGGATTTCTTTTTTCAAAACCAAACAATGCTGCAAAAGCAAGAAGTAAAATGCAGGATAGTATAAATGCATTTTTTGTTTTCATAATTTCTTTTTTATAACCCATCCTTCAAAAGGCTTTACCGTACCACAATTTGGACCACCATCTTTTCCAATACCGTTTACATTGGTATGTAGTTTTATTTTATCATCAGCCAATAATTTGTTGAGTACATCCTGAGAAATCGTGTATAAAGGAATTTTTAATCTCCGCCCCCAAACTGAATTGCTTTCTCCTGCATAAGTGCCAATATCGATATACACAAATCTTTCACCTGCTGCACCTTGAACGATAGGGCCGGAAAAATCAAGGCTACCGTTTTTTGCTGTCTTTACAGCAATAGTAAATTCAAACTGTAAATCTTCTGCAACCGGCTGTTGTATTAATATGGTTTCGTATTTACTGCCGCTGCCTTTTTGAATGCCGTAATGAACCGCTCCAGGTGGTTTTTGTAAAGTGATGTGTAAGGTTATTTCCTGATTCATGTTTACTTTTTAGAATGTTCTTCAAGGTAGGCTCTCTCTCTACTCGTCAAACTATTCATCCCTTTACTGCTTATCTTTTCTAATATCCTGTCAACTTCCATTTGTTGCTGGTGCCTGCGCTGGTTATATTCATGATCTATGGAATAATTATTGGGATGTTTTTTAAAATATAAATTATCTACCAATAAAATTTGCGGCTTTGTAACAATTAAATAAATAAAAACTATTGCAGGAACAAGAATAATTATAATGGTAATGTAGTTATCTGCAAGCGAAGATGGTACCATAATAATAGCAATGATCATTCCAATCAATGCGCCGCCTAAATGTGCTTCGTGCCCAATATTATCTCTCTTGGATTTAATAGCCCAAATAGACATGCCAATATATAGCAATCCATAAAGCCATGCAGGAATAAAGATGGGCAGTATAAATACGGGCAGGCTTATGCCGGGGAATAAAGCGATCGTTGCAAACATAACGCCGCAAATAGCACCCGATGCACCAACAGAAGTATAATCAGCATGATGGCGATGAACAAAAAGCGATAACAAATCACCACCGACTAAACTTGCGAAATAAATTATCAAAAATTTTACACTGCCTAAACTATATTCAATGAGCCCGCTAAATAAATAAAGGCTTATCATATTAAATATCAGGTGCGCCCAACCTACATGTAAAAACCCCGAAGTAATCAGCCGTTTATAATCTTTATTGACTAAAATTTTATCTACTTCAAATTTGTAGCCATCAAAAAAAGTTTGATTGGTAAACCCTTTGTAAGAAAATACAAAAGTGATGATGATTAATACAACGCTGATTATTCCTGAATTGGACATTGCTTAAAACTTATGGGCAAAAAATTAAAACCTTGCTACAATTTTAAAATTCACCAATCTTGGCGTTAAACGATTGGGAATGCTGTAAATATTATTGGCAAAGTCTTTTATCAGTTGGTAAGAAATAGTATTGGGCCTGTCAATTAAATTAAATACTTCAAAGCTGGCCCACACATTTTGAAAATCTTTAAAAGGGCTGTGGCTGCGGCGTTCACTTTTTTCGCTCAACAACTGTGCGCTAAAACCAATATCAACTCTTATATACGGATCAATGATTAACGCATTGCGGTACTTAACGCTGTTGGGAATATTATAACTCATGTTGCTGCCGTACAACATATTCAAATGCACTTTAAAATTTTTGTTGGTGGGCAAATAATCTTCCATGTATAAACCAACTGTTATTAAACGGTCAGTTGGGCGGCGCAACCAGCCTATATTATTTTTTATGCTATCAACTGCAATCTGGTCGGTGCTTTTAGCATTAATAATTTCGCCAGCCGCATTTTTATACTGATAATAATAATCGTTATCTAAATTTTCTCTTGTACGCATAAAACCTACGCTCAGCCAGCTTTCAGCATCTTTAACCAGTTCGCCAAATAACCTTGCTTCCAGGCCGGTTGCATATGCTTTAGCATTATTATTTCCTGCATAACGAATCTTTACATTATCTACATCATATACATCTACATCGCTTATGCCTTTATAATATGCTTCGGTAGTTACACGAAATGGTCTGTCGCCAATGCCTTTAAAGTTATAATCCATACCGGCAACAACCTGGTAACTTTTTTGCGCCTGCACATTGGTATTTAATGTGCCGTCATATTTTCTTAGCTCCCTGTAAAATGGCGGCTGATCATAAACGCCTGCTGCAAATTTCAGCACCATATCTTTTTTCCACTTTGGTTTGTAGCTCAGCTGCATACGTGGGCTAATTAAAAATTGTTTATTCAGCGAATTGTAATTATAGCGTACGCCTGCCTGTAAGGTTACATCTTTTGCATTGCTGCCTAAGCGGATATTATCCTGCGCATAACCACTGTATTTTTGTATTGAAAGATTGGCAGTTGAATTCAAATAAGAAAACATATTTAAATTACCGGGAGTGTGCGGCAGCGAATAACGGGCACTATCCTGGTATTCCCATTCAAATAATTTATCGTTGATGTTGGTTTGCTCAATGGTGTTGCCGAATTGTATAAAGTGTTTGCCCTTATCAATGCTGCCTTTAAGGCTGGCATTGTACACTGTAATGTCTAATTGGTTGCGGCCATAGTTTTGGTAATAGCCTGCGCCTAATGGATTTATAATCTGCCCAAAAGTGCTGCTGGTATTATCAAAATCCCTGTCGCCAAAAAGATAAGCGCCTGCAATATCAAAATTTTCATTTTCCTTATCTTCAAAGCGGCTAAGCATCCACTTTAGTTTTAATTTTTTTGTAGGATTGTACAACATGCTTAAGCCAAGCAGGTTTGTTTTGTAGCCATCTTGTTCTTTACCTTCAAAATCAATATCCAGGCCAAGGTTAGCAGTAAACAGCGGAGAAAAAACTGAAGTTGTTTTTTGTGCCGATTGCGGAAACAGGGTGAACTTGGTTACAGAGAAATTACCTAAAAATTCAAACTGTAATTTTTGATTAACCTTATAGGTAACAAAAGCCTGCGCATCAGAAGAAGATGGAATATAAGAGCCCACAGTTTCCTGGCTAGCCAATAAATTTTTATTGCTTTTATTTCTTACCCCAAATAAATAAGTAACATTTCCTTTTTTATTGGCGCCTTCCAAATGTAATCCTTGTTCCAGTAAACTTACGTACACCGTGCCACCAAATTTTTTAGGTGTTTTGTATTGAATGTCCAGAACACTGCTCATCTTATCGCCATACTTTGCCTGGAAGCCGCCGTTGTAAAAATTTACATTCTTCGCCATTTCCGGATTAATAAAACTCAATCCTTCCTGTTGCCCGCTGCGTACCAGGTAAGGGCGAAAAATTTCAAAATCGTTGATGTAAATTAAATTCTCATCATAATTGCCACCACGTACACTGTATTGCGAAGTGAGTTCGTTATTACTACCTACTAATATTTTTATCAAACCTTCTACACCACCAATAGTGCTCGGTAGCGTCAATGCATTCTTGGGGTTTATTTTGGTGAGGCCAGTTTGGGTTCGCTGGTTATCATCACCAACCACAACAGTTTCCATAGTTTGCCCGCCACGTTGCATGGGCACTACCGTATTTTCCTGTTCGTTATTGCTGAGGTAAAAATTCTTTTGTACATCTTTATATCCCGAAAAACTAAATACCAATGCAAAAGCTTTTTCGGCAGGCACCTGTATTTTAAAATAGCCGCTATCGTTTGTGGTTGTGCCCGTGGTTTTACCCAATATTATTATAGATACTTTTTGTAAAGGATTTTCATTTTCATCAACCACCTTACCCGATACAGTTGCAGTTTTCTTTTGGGCAGCAGCGGTTAAACAAAACAGGGATAAAAGCAATATGGGGAATAGTCTCATGGTATGAAGATAAAATAATTCTCCGTAGGGTTGACAACCTTTGGCAAGACTTTTTAAATTATATTAAGATACTTAGATTAAGGTTGGCAACCCTTGCGCAGGCTATTCTTTTGTTAAATTTATTATTTTAAAATTTTACGGCAATAATCTTATTTCTTATTGATATTTTTGAAAAAAAATAATTTATGAAGCGGATATTTATTTTGGTTGGTATTGTGGGGTTCATTGCAGCAGGGTGTAACAACGATAGCAAAGACACAACAGTTAAAGAAGATAAAACAAAAGGAGAAAGAAGCACGGTTGCTGATGAAACAGCCGCTTCATTAAATGATCTTAGGGTTACAAAAGATACGGCGAAATTGCTGGCGCAAGATTGGGAAAGTAAGGAGGATGCTCAGGAAGCCGAATTATCTGGAGGCAGTACCGATTTAGAAATGCCCTATCACGGATTATCTCTTTTCCCCGACAATACGATGGTGGCCAATCCCAGAGATAATATTTCTATTGGCACCTGGTCATTAAAGGGCAATCAATTCACCCCTCTATTCAGCGACGGTAGCAAAAAGCTATTGATAATAGTAAAAATTGATGCAAAGAACCTGACCCTGCAAAGTACAGAAAATAAAAAAACAATGGAATACCGGGCAGACGGTAAGATGCAAAAACAACTCACTGACGATCCTTTTTATGGCACCAATAACCAATGGCGCATCAAGCCCAAAAAAGCCGAAACAGACGAACAAATAAAAAAGAGAGTAATGGATTGTGTACAATTCTATTACAAATTACTTATGGATAAAGCAGCAAAGGAAAATAAATCTGTCGCAACATTTGTGGGGCTGCCGGAGATATTTACTTTTTACGATGGCATGATAACTGTTTTACGGACAGAGAAATTAAGCGATAAATGGATCAACTGTTTTTACAATAAAGAACAGGCAATAAAAGCGCAAGCCTTGCTTGAAGACATGATCACAAAAAAGTATAACTGGGATAAAAAAGAACCCAACTGGTTAAAGAAAGATGCAGCAGTATTGAAGCAGATTTATGATAATCTTGCCGCTGCTAAATAGCTTTTAATTGTGCAATCACTGCTTTTGGATCTGCTGCTTTAAAAACAGTATTGCCAGCAACCAGCACATCGGCGCCGGCATCAATAATTGTTTTTGCATTGGCAAGGGTAACACCGCCATCAATTTCAATTTTCACATGCAATGATCTTTCGTCAATCATTTCACGCAGTTGTTTTATTTTGATGATGGTATGCGGAATAAATGATTGACCGCCAAAGCCGGGGTTAACACTCATTATGCATACCTGGTCAATATCTGCAATAATATCTCTTAAAATTTCTATTGGCGTATGTGGATTTATGGCCACGCCTGCCTTCATACCCAATTCTTTTATTTGTTGAATATTGCGGTGTAAATTTCTGCAGGCTTCAATGTGTATGGTTAAATTATCAGCGCCTGCTTTTTTAAAAGCTTCAGTATATTTTTCAGGCTCTTCAATCATTAAATGCACATCGCAAACTTTTTTAGTAGCTTTTCTAAAAAACTCAATCAGCATGGGGCCAAAACTAATGTTGGGTACAAAACGGCCATCCATTACATCTAAATGAAACCAATCGGCCTGGCTTTCGTTAAGCATTTTACATTCTGCTTCTAAATTTAAAAAGTTAGATGCTAAAAGAGAAGGGGCGATGATGGCCATGGTGATTTTTGATTTTTGATGGATGATTTGTGATATGTGAGGAGCAAAGTTACCTAAAATATAAGAATGTGAAATTTGTAGGTTTTAGTCCGGTTTACAGCCGTCTTGTCAAGTATCGGTTAGAATATCATCCCAATTGTCGTCATAGTAAGTAATCCAGTTTATCGCATAATGCCATTCTTCGATAATGCTTGAGTCAAGATTACTTGGAATTTCCCCGTTGTTTAATTTAGCTTCTCTTATCACCCAATGTAATCTATAAATCAAGTCGGATTTATCTAAAATTTCTTCTCTTGTCCTAACGATAGCATTTTGTGTAAATTCTTTAGTTGAGTTAAAAGCATTTGGTAATAAGTTCAGAGTTGTGCCTATATCACATTGGTCAATTGGTAGGCCTAAATGGTCTATTTTATTGATAGCCCAAAGCAATAAGTAAATTCCCTCGGATCGCCACGAAATATTGATTTTGTCTTTTTCTGTTAGTTTCTCCTTTAACAGTAACTTTTTTTCGTACTCCGAAACTGAATCCCAAAGTTCTTCTGATTTGAAAAATTCTATTATTTCATTTCTATCTCCATCTTCTGAATAGACACCTAAGTAAACTAAAATAAAAATTCTCTTTGCGATTTCGACAGCACTTCGAACGATAACATCATTTTCTTCCTCGATAGGCGGAAGTCTGAAGTTAAAAGGGATGTTAAGTCCTTTTAGATAAATTTCTGTTTTTTCCTTACGTTCTTGTGCAGTCATAATGCTGTAGTAAAATTGCTACCCACTTTATTTCACTCCCAATTTCCCCAATGCATCTTTTGCATCAACTAAATCCGGATCGTATTGCAATGCTAATTTGTAGCTTTCAATGGCATCATTGGTATTGTTAAGTTTTTCATTACATTTTCCTATCCAGTAATAGCCTTCAGCAAAACTGTTTTGTAAAGTAACAGCTTTGGTAAGCACTTTAATAGCATCTTCATATTTGCCAATATTGTAAAGCACAATTGCTTTTTCACGGTATGCCTGCATAAAAGTGTAGTCCATTGCAAGGCAACCATCAAAAAACACAAGGGCTTTTTGTGTATTGCCAACTGAACCATAATAAAGGCCTTTAATTAAAAATGCTTCTTTTTCTGCATGCGATTTTTTGCCTACCAATAAAGCATCTGCCATTGCTAAAGCATTGCTGTCTTTCTTTTGTGCATACAACCAGCCCAAGGCCATAATATATTCCGGATCTGGATAAATAGCTATTGCTTTTTGATAAGCTTTTATGGAGTTAATAGTATCATCGTTTTCAATATATATCAGTGCTTTTTTGTCCCATAGTTTTGCGTCATTGCTGTCTTTGGCCAGTGCCTTGGTGGTTTCTGCAAGTGCTAACTCCAGCGAACCATTTTCCCTGTAATAATCTATCAGGTTTTCTTTAAGCAAACCGGAGTCAGGATATTTTGCAATAGCATCTTTCATCTCTTTTTCCTGCACAGGAACTTGTGTTTGTGTAACCTGATTTTCAACGGCGCCATTGTTGCAAGCTGCCAATAGGCAACCGATAGCAACTAACTGAAGTGTTTTTTTCATAATGTATCCTGCAAAATTAAGCCGATAGATGTTAACCTCGTGACATTTTTCTGACAATTAAAGTTTACAGGTGTGTACCTTTGCACCCTAAAATTAACTTGATGAAAAGATTTGTACTTGCTACAGCAGTTTTACTAACCTTAACAATATTAGTAAGTTCTTATAACAATATTGCCGCCCTTAACAATCAACCATCAAGCTTCAACAATCAACCTTCAGACACCATTCTTTATCCTGGCGAAAAACATTTTTCCAACGTACAACAGTTAACCTTTGGCGGCGATAATGCCGAAGCCTATTTTAGTTTCGATGGCAAGTGGCTTATTTTTCAACGCACCAATCCTAAAGAAGGCATTATGTGCGATGAAATGTTCATTGGCAAAGTACCAACCAAGCCCGGCGAAAAATTTGTATATAAAAAAATCAGCAGTGGTAAAGGAAGAACAACCTGTGGTTCGTTTACAAAGGATGGCAAACATATTATTTATGCAAGTACCCATCTAAGTGCCGATAGCTGTCCACCGGTACCCGACAGAAAAAAATACGGCAACAAATACATTTGGCCTTTATACGACAGCTATGATATTTTTATGGCTGATCTCAATGGTAAGATTGTAAAACAATTGACCCATAGTAAAGGTTACGATGCAGAAGCAACAATATCTCCTGATGGTAAAAAGATGATTTATACCAGTGATAAAGATGGTGATATAGACCTTTACATGATGGATCTTGCAACAGGCAAGGAAAAAAGGATTACCAATACATTGGGATATGATGGCGGGGCATGGTTTAGCCCCGATGGTAAAAAAATTATCTGGCGTGCCAGCAGACCAACAACACCTGCTGATGTAAAGGAGTACAAAGATTTTTTAGCAGAAAATTTAGTAGCACCTACCAATATGGAAGTGTTTATTGCTAATGCAGATGGCAGCAACGTAAGGCAGGTTACTAAATTTGGACAGGCTAACTGGGCACCAGCTTATTTTCCCGATAGCAAACGCATTATTTTTGCTTCTAACCAGGAATATAAAAGAGGCTTTCCCTTTAACCTGTATGCAATAAATGAAGATGGTACGGGGTTGGAAAAAATTACCCACGAAAAAATATTTGATGCATTCGCTATGTTCTCACCTGATGGGAAAAAATTAGTGTTTTGCAGCAACCGTAACAATGGAGGCACCCATGACACAAATATTTTTATTGCGGATTGGGTAAAATAGAAAAACGATTGGCATAATATTTTCGTATAAAAATAAACGCCACTCATGAAAAAATATATCAAGCTGTTTTTTGCACTGGGCCTTATCATTATATTTTCGGATTCCTGCTCCAAGAAAGATGCTGTATCGGGCCTTAGCGTGGGAAACAGTTTTGATTTGCAGGCTGTTGGCGCCTCGGCCAAGGACCTGCTTAGTGCTAATACTTATACTACTCTTGTAATTGAAATACAATATATGCCGGGCTATCAGCCAGATGCTGCCGCAGTAAATAACCTGGTAAATTATATAAATTTACTCGCCAATAAACCTGGTGGTATTTCAGTTGTTCAAAGTGCTTTACCTTCCGGCGCCCAATCGGTATATTCGCTAAATCAGGTAGATTCTATTGCAAAGATTTATCGTACCAAATATACTTCCGGCAGTCAAATAGCCATTAACTTTTTATATGTAGATGGAACTTATACAACGGATAATGTATTGGGTTTTGCATATCGTAATACTTCAATGGCTTTGTTTGGAAAAAAAATAAATACAAGTTCCGGCGGCCCGGGCCAGGTAACCCGAACAAAATTGGAATCCACAATTTTGGAACATGAAATGGGACATCTTTTAGGATTAGTTAACCTTGGTTCTCCCATGCAAGTTAACCACGAAGATGCAACACATGAAAAACATTGCACCAACAGCAGTTGCCTGATGTATTGGCAGGTACAAACTACTGGAATCATGGGGCCATTAATGTCGGGCAGTATTCCTACGCTGGATGCTAATTGCCGGGCAGACTTACAAGCGAATGGTGGTAAATAATTACTAAATAAGCCACAAGAGGAGAAGCAACAAGGGATATGCTTATTTCTTTCCTAACTCAATTACTTCGCAATCTTTCATTGCTGCGCCATCAATCACAAAGCGAATCAGTGTCCGCACTTTGTGCCAACCTTGTTTACCGGCTGCACCCGGGTTCATGTGGAGGCATTGCAGTTTATCATCAAACATTATTTTTAAAATATGGCTATGGCCGCTAATGAAAAGTTGCGGCTGATGAAGGAGTATTTCTTTTTTTGTTTCAGGATTATAACGTGGCGGGTAACCACCAATATGCCGTATCATCACTTTCACATCTTCACACATAAAAACCAATTGCTCAGGATAGATTGTCCTGATATCTTGCCCGTCAATATTGCCATAAACACCTTTAAGTGGTTTAGATGCTGCTAATTTATCAGCCAATGCAATATTGCCAAAATCACCTCCATGCCATATTTCATCACAGTTTTTAAAATGCTCAAATACGGTATCATCCAAATAACCGTGAGTGTCTGATATCAATCCAATCCGTGTCATATTAATCTATCCAATTTTCTTCTTTTAATTTTTCTAATATCATAATTGCCCCGGGAGCATGGTTAACCTGCATTAAATATTCTTCCAAAGAAAAATATTTCAATGCACCAATTTCTGCAGCAGCAACAGGAATGATTTTTTGGTTTAAAAAATAGCAATCCTGTTCCATTACAGTGCCTGCCGTTTCTCCATAAGCCGGTGCAGTAATATGGGTAAAGAATTGCAAATCCTGTTCATTAATAACTGTATTCATTTCTTCCGCTATTTCCCTGCATAATGCTTCTGTGATTAATTCGTTGGTATCAACTTTTCCGCCTGGTAAATAAAAACATTTTTTGTTGTTGCTGTATGCCAGCAATAATTTTCTGTTTTCAATATAGATAAGCCCTGCGCAATGCAAAAAGGTTATTGTTGTTTTAAGGTTTTGATTCATTAACTTTATACAAGAATTGATTGTTATGCCATTCTTCCGCAATTTCACATATTATATCGACAAGCGCAACTGGAAGTATATTTTTCTGTTGGCTTCATTGGAACTTTGCCTCAGCTGATACTGTTTGCGTTCAAAAGAATTATCAATTATTCATTATTAATTATTCATTAATACCATGTCTCACTATTTCAGTTTGGGGAAAATTCCACACAAACGCCACACACAATTTCGTAAACCCGATAGTGGCTTATACAGCGAACAGCTTTTTTCTACAGAAGGGTTCAGCAACGATTATTCTTTGTTGTACCATTGCCATCCACCAACACAAATCATAAAAACCGAGCCCGGCAAAGATGTTAGCCCGCAAATAGCCGAAGAAAAAATGCTGCAGCACCGTTGCTTTGAAGGCTTTGATATAAAACCAGGCGGCGAATATTTGGAAAGCCGAATTCCGGTGTTGGTCAATAGCGATTGCCATATTGTATTGGCAGCGCCACGGTCGGGCACAAAAGATTATTTTTATAAGAATACTGATGCCGACGAAATGATATTTGTACATGAAGGCAGCGGTACGGTACACACGCAATATGGCGAATTAGCTTTTGGCTATGGAGATTATATTGTTTTGCCAAGAGGAACAATTTATCAAATTAGTTTTAACGATGAGAAAAACAGGTTGTTCATTGTAGAATCATTTTCGCCATTGCGTTTTCCAAAAAGATATTTAAGCAAATATGGGCAGTTGATGGAGCATGCGCCTTTTTGCGAAAGGGATATCCGTACGCCACAAAATTTACAGACTATTGATGAGAAAGGCGATTTTTTAATCAAAGCAAAAAAGAAAGGCATTTTATATGGGCTGCATTACGGCACACATCCTTTTGATGTAGTGGGTTGGGATGGTTGTTGTTATCCTTATATTTTTTCTATTCATGATTTTGAGCCGGTAACTGGAAGGGTGCACCAGCCACCTCCAGTGCACCAAACATTTGAAACCAATGCTTTTGTAGTTTGCTCCTTTGTGCCACGGTTGTATGATTATCATCCCGATGCTATTCCTGCACCATACAATCACAGTAATATTGATAGCGATGAAGTTATTTATTATGTTGATGGCGATTTTATGAGCCGCAAAAATGTGACAAGGGGAATGATAACCTTGCATCCTGCCGGTATTCCGCATGGCCCACATCCCGGCGCTGTTGAAAAAAGTATTGGCAAAAAAGAAACCAAAGAGTTAGCAGTGATGGTAGATACTTTCAGGCCCTTAATGCTTACCAAACAAGCATTGGAAATTGAGAATGGCAATTATATTATGAGCTGGGCGGAATAAAAGTTTGATACTTATGATGTCAGCCTGAGCTTGTCGAAGGCGGTTTATGAAGCGAAAAGGGGCTGTATTAGAAAGAAGCCACACTTTAAAACTTAATGTGTGGCTTCTTTTATTATAGAGCTATTGTTACCACCTCAACCCGGCTTCGACAAGCTAAGCCTGACAACTTGTAGGCTCCATTTTAAAAAACATTTGCAGAACTAAAAAAACTTTTTACCTTTGTTAACCATTTGGTTAAACTGTATGGTTAAAAAACAAAAAGACACTACAACAGAAGAAAAAATTCTTGCCGCTGCAAGAAAAGTATTTACCAGCAAAGGCATGGCAGGTGCAAGGATGCAGGATATTGCCGACGAAGCCGGCATCAATAAGGCCATGCTCCATTATTATTTTAGAGACAAGGATAAATTGTTTGAAGTCATTTTTCATGAGGAGGCCAATAAGTTTTTTCCCAAGGTGAATATCATTTTTGAATCGGATGCGCCTTTATTTGAAAAGATAGAGCTGTTTGTCAATGAGTATATCGATGAGATGGCGGCAAACCCTTATTTGCCGTGGTTTATTATGAACGAAGTAAACAGGGATGCAGACCAATTCTTTGGTAAACTGTGGAATACGAGCAGCCAGCCAAAACCTTTCAAGTTTTTGGAGCAGATTGAAAAAGAAATAAAAAAAGGAGTTATAAAAAGAGTTAACCCTGTTCATTTGCTGATCAATCTTTTATCAATGACCATCTTTCCATTTATTGCTAAGCCGATGATTGTGAAAAATTTGAAGATGAAAGAAGATCAGTTTAATGAAATGATAGCGCAACGGCGTAAAGAAATTCCAAAATTTATTATTGACGCAATAAAGAAATAACTGAAATGAAACGGCTACTATTTATTTTGTTGCTATTGCCAGCATTGCTGCATGCACAACAAACCCTTACACTTACAAAAGCGTACGATATGGCACAGCAGAATTATCCCCTGATAAAACAACGGGAATTACTGAAGCAAACTACAGAAATCAATATCGATAATTTGAGCAAAGGTTTTTTGCCTCAATTTAATTTGAGTGCGCAAGCCACTTACCAATCTCAGGTAACTCAAGTAAATATTCCCATTCCAGGTATTTCAATTACGCCTCCTTCCAAAGACCAGTATAAAGTTTTAGCCGATGTAAACCAATTAGTATATGACGGCGGTGTTATTAAAGAACAAAAAAATATTCAACATTTGAATGAAGATGCAGAGCAACAAAAAGTAGAAGTAGAATTGTATAAATTAAAAGACCGAATTAATCAATTATTTCTTGGTGTAATGTTGTTAGATGAACAGGCCAAACAAATTGATTTGGTAAAAGAAGATTTGAACATTGGCATTAAAAGAACTGAAGCACAGGTAAACAATGGTGTTGCGTTTCGCTCTAATTTAAATGTATTAAAGGCGGAATTATTAAAAAATGATCAACGGTTTATAGAAATAAAAGCTTCAAGAAAAGGATTGACTGATGTGCTGAGTTTGTTCATCAACCAAACATTGCCGGATGATGTGCAGTTGGAAAAACCGGCTGTTGCTGTTTTATCAACTGATATACAAAGGCCTGAATTGAAATTATACAACACACAAGAAAAATTACTGAATGGCCAATACAAGATTATCGATTCCAGGAACAAACCCAAAGCAAGCTTATTTGCACAAGGTGGTTATGGCAGGCCAGGCTTGAATTTTTTAGATAATGATTTTTCTTTTTTCTATACTACTGGTGTTCGGTTAAACTGGAGCCTGGGCGGATTGTACACACAGAAAAAAGAAAAACAATTAATTGATATCAGCAAAAAATCAATAGCTGTTCAAAAGGAAACTTTTTTGTTGAACACAAATACTTCTTTAAAACAACAGGATGCTGAAGTAAATAAATTACAACAGCTTATTGCAAAAGATAATGAAATTATCGAACTGCGGTTGAGTGTAAAAGAAGCAGCAAAAGCGCAATTGGAAAATGGCGTAATTACCGCCAACGATTATTTACGTGAAGTAAATGCCGAAGACCAGGCAAGGCAGTCATTGATAACACACCAGGTACAATTATTACAGGCACAAATTAATTACCGGACTATTTCGGGAAAACAATAAAAATATACCAATGAAAAGTATTTATATTTTAGGAACTGTTGCTTTACTCTTATCATTTGCTTCCTGCAAAAACAGCGACAATGATTTTGATGCTTCAGGAACATTTGAAACAGATGAAACCGTTGTATCGTCAGAAATATCAGGAAAGATATTATCCTTTAATGTGCAGGAAGGTTTGCTGATTCCAAAGGATAGTGTGGTGGGAACTGTTGATGCAAAAAATATTTCACTGCAACAGGAACAGGTAGAAGCAAGCATTAAGGCATTGAATGAAAAAACTGCCAATGTACAACCGCAAGTGCAGTTATTGCAAAAACAGTTGGCTGTACAACAATCGCAGTTAAGCAACTTGCTGCATGAAAAAGCCAGGATAGAAAATTTAGTGAAAGCCGATGCTGCAACGGGAAAACAATTAGATGATATGAATGCACAAATTGATGTTGCCCGCAAACAACTAATCGTAACACAGCAACAAATTAGTGTGCAGGAAAATAATACTGCTACACAAAACCGCGGTATTTTAAGTGAAGCAGATCCATTGAAAAAAAGAGTAGCACAGTTGCAAGACCAGGTGCAAAAATCAAATATCATAAATCCTGTCACTGGTACTGTAATTACAAAATATGCTGAGCCTGGAGAAATAACCGCAGCCGGAAAAGCATTGTATAAAATCGCCGACCTCTCTTCATTAAATTTAAGAGCTTACATAACTGGTGTGCAATTGCCGCAAATAAAATTAGGGCAAACTGTAAAAGTGTTGATTGATGATGGTGCAAAAAAATATAAGGAATATAGTGGTACGATAACTTGGATATCTGATAAGGCAGAATTTACTCCCAAAACTATTCAAACAAAAGAAGAAAGGGCAAACCTTGTGTATGCAATAAAAATCAAAGTTAATAACGATGGGTTTTTAAAAATTGGAATGTTCGGCGAAGTGAAATTATAACCATGCAAGCTGTAATTGTAGAAAATATTATCAAGACTTACGGGAAGAAAAAAGAAGTGCTGGCATTAAATGATATCTCATTGAATGTGACGCGGGGAGAGCTATTTGGTATCATTGGCCCGGATGGCGCAGGCAAAACTTCCTTGTTTAGAATTTTAACAACACTATTGCTTGCAGATACAGGCAATGCTTCAGTTGATGGCTTTGATGTAATAAAAAATTATAAAGATATCAGGAAGAGAGTAGGATATATGCCGGGGAAATTTTCTTTGTATCCCGATCTTTCTGTAAAAGAAAACCTTGAATTTTTCGCCACCATTTTTAATACCAGCATTGAAGAAAATTATGCGCTGATAAAAGATATTTTTGTGCAGATAGAACCTTTTAAAGATAGAAAAGCTGGGAAATTATCGGGCGGCATGAAACAGAAATTGGCTTTATGTTGTGCATTGATCCACCGTCCATCAGTTTTATTTTTAGATGAACCAACAACAGGTGTTGATGCTGTATCAAGAAAAGAATTTTGGGAAATGTTGAAAGGATTAAAACAACAAGGCATAACCATTTTAGTAAGTACGCCTTATATGGATGAAGCAGATTTGTGTGACAGGGTTGCATTGATACAGAATGGGCAATTGCTTTCTGTAAATACGCCACAAGGCATTGTAAACGATTTTAAAAAGCCAATTATGGCAGTGAAGTCTGCTCACATGTTGCATCTTTTAAATGACTTGAAAACTACTGATTTTATTGAAGACGCTTATCCGTTTGGAGAATATCATCACGTTGTTTTAAAAGATAGTAATAGTAAACAGGCATTGGAACTTTTTATTCAACAACATCAAAATGATAATGCAGTAATAAAAGAAGTAAAACCCAATATTGAGGATTGTTTTATTGCATTAATGAAAAGCTAATGGCAAATAATAAAGTTATAACGGCAAATAATTTAACCAAGCGCTTTGGCAATTTTGTGGCGGTGGATAATATCAGCTTTGATGTAAGCAAAGGAGAAATATTTGGCTTTCTAGGAGCTAATGGTGCAGGCAAAACCACTGCTATGAGAATGTTGTGCGGATTGTCATTGCCAACTTCTGGCGAAGCAACCGTTGCAGGTTTAGATGTGTATAAAACCAATGAAAAAATTAAAAGAAGCATTGGTTACATGAGCCAGAAATTTTCTTTGTATGATGACTTAACGGTAAAAGAAAACATGCAGTTCTATGGAGGCATTTACGGCAAGAGCAATGGATTCATCAAAAATAAAATGGCGGAAATAATAGATCAATTGCATTTGGAAAAGGAAGCGAATGTATTGGTAGGTTCATTGCCATTGGGATGGAAACAAAAGCTGGCTTTTTCTGTTGCCATTTTTCACGAGCCTGAAATTGTTTTTTTAGATGAGCCAACCGGCGGCGTTGATCCCGTTACAAGAAGAGAATTTTGGAACATGATCTACCAGGCATCGGATAAAGGCATCACCGTTTTTGTTACAACACATTATATGGACGAAGCGGAATATTGCAACCGGGTAAGTATAATGGTAGATGGAAGAATAGATGCTTTGGATACACCATCGCAGTTGAAAATAACATACAACGCAGCATCGATGGATGAAGTGTTTTTAAAACTGGCAAGAAAAGCAAAAAGAAGTGACGGGTAGAATTTGTTCAATATAATTAATGTCGTACAAGAGTGCGACTCCAATGAAGCTAAATAGAAATCCTAAAGCTGGGTTCATAAAAAAATAAATTGTGAAACAATTTTTCTCTTTCGTTAAAAAGGAATTTTTCCATATCTGGAGAGATAAGAGTACGCTCTTTATTTTGTTGGGTATGCCGGTAGTGCAAATTGTTATTTTCGGCTTTGCGTTAACCAACGAAGTGAAAAATGCAAAAATTGCAGTGCTGGATAATTCAAAAGATGCGGCAACGGTTTCGCTAACATCAGAATTAAATGCCAGCCGTTATTTTGATGTAGAGAAAAACCTTGTCAATTATAATCAGATACAAGATGAATTTAAAAAAGGCAATATAAAATTAGCCGTTGTTTTTCCTGCACATTTTAATGAAGACTTATTACATTTTAATAAAGCACAAGTGCAATTAATTGCCGATGCCTCCGACCCCAATGTTGCTAATACATTAACCAATTATGCCTCGGCAATTGTTGTTGACTATCAGAATAGGATAACCGAAAATAGAAAACTGCCATATACCATCAGTACCGAATTGCAGATGCTGTACAATCCGCAATTAAAAGGCGCATTTAATTTTGTTCCTGGTGTAATGGCAATGGTATTGCTGTTGGTTTGTACCATGATGACTGCAATAACTATTGTAAAAGAAAAGGAAATGGGCACTATGGAAATTATGTTAGTGTCGCCCATGCGGCCGCAAATTGTTGTACTTGCAAAGGCAGTTCCTTATTTGTTATTATCCATTGTAAATATCAGCACCATTTTATTGCTCAGTGTTTTTGCTTTGGAAATGCCTATCAATGGCAGTATTGCGTTATTGGTTGGCGAAAGTATTTTATTTACATTGGTATCATTGTCATTAGGATTATTAATTTCATCTGCTGCAGGTTCGCAACAAACGGCAATGTTCATTTCTTTGGTTGCTTTGTTTTTGCCAACTATTATGTTGAGCGGTTTTATGTTCCCTATAGAAAATATGCCTTTGCCTCTTCGCACTATCTCCAATATTGTTCCGGCAAAATGGTATTACAATATTGTAAAATCGGTAATGATAAAAGGGCTTGGGATAAAAGCCATTTGGAAAGAGACTTTGATTCTTACTGGCATGATGCTTTTCTTTTTGAGTATGGCCATTAAAAATTTTAAAATACGCCTGGCATGAGAACAATTAGGTTTTTATTACAAAAAGAATTTCGCCAAATTTTTCGGGATAAAGCAATACTTCGTGTTATCCTTATCATGCCGGTTATACAATTATTGATATTGCCCTGGGCAGCAGACTATGAAGTAAAAAATATCAAATTGGCCGTTGTAGATAATGACCATTCAGAATATTCCCGCCAGTTGATCAATAAAATAACTGCATCAGGATATTTTACATTGACAAGCTATGCCGATTCTTACAAAGCATCTTTACAACAAATAGAATTGGATAAAGCGGATTTAGTTTTGCAAATTCCACAGCATTTTGAAAAAGATTTGGTTAAAGAAAGCGAGGCAAAATTATTTATGGCGCTTAATGCCATTAATGGTGTAAAGGCAAGTTTGGGTGGCGCTTATTTGGGCAATATCATAAGGGATTATAACGGCATAGTAAGAACAGAATGGATTCAGTTTCCAAGGTTCAGCCCCGAAACACAAATAGAAATCACTTCATCCAACTGGTATAATCCATTGATGAATTATAAATATTTTATGGTGCCGGGTATACTCGTAATTTTATTAACGATGGTGGGTATGAACCTTGCGGCATTAAATATTGTAAAAGAAAAGGAGATTGGCACTATTGAGCAAATTAACGTAACACCAATAAAAAAATATCATTTCATTTTAGGTAAGTTGATTCCGTTTTGGTTATTGGGTTTGCTGGTATTAACTATCGGGCTTACAATTTCAAGGTTATTTTATGGTATTGTTCCGGCAGGTAGTTTTTTAACCATTTATGTTTTTGCAGCTGTGTATTTACTGGCTGTGTTAGGATTGGGTTTATTGCTTTCTACTTATGCCACCAATCAGCAACAAGCTATGCTGGTTTCATTTTTTATAATGATGATATTTATTTTGCTGGGCGGTTTGTACACCAACATTGATAGTATGCCCGATTGGGCAAAATGGATCACCCGTTTTAATCCTGTTTCTTATTTTATAGAAGTGATGCGAATGGTGGTATTAAAAGGCAGTTCTTTAGCAGATATCAAATCGCAATTGCTTACCATGTTTGGCTTTGCGGTAGTTTTTAATGGTTGGGCCGTATTAAGTTATCGTAAACGAAATTGATTTTTAAATTAAAATTTCTTAAATTGGCATAACAAAAAATACTTGCTATGATAAAATTTAATGAAATTAAAGTTGGGGATTACTTGATTGCTGATAATGATGGCGATAAAAAACAAGGCGAAGTAACCGGCCTTAACGCCAATGAAAAACAAGTGTGCGTTAATACCGGCGCACAGGATTTCTGGTACGAAACAGAACAACTGAGTGCTATTCCACTTGATGAAGCACAATTAATGAACCTTAAATTTCAAAAGCAGGAAAATGAAGATGGAACTGTGAAATACATGAAAGGTGCTTTTAGGATGTTGCTGCCATCAAAGGGCGATTATACACATGTT
>Ga0265327_10000317_pt1 | contig 92215 bp, 74 predicted proteins | sample 41621metaG_FD_202089 | JGI IMG/M metagenome (GOLD analysis project Ga0265327, IMG submission 202089) | Rhizosphere microbial communities from Carex aquatilis grown in University of Washington, Seatle, WA, United States - 4-16-21 metaG | ecosystem: Host-associated > Plants > Roots > Rhizosphere...
GGTGACCCTGAAAGGCACCTCCGGCGCCAACGCCAAAGCGGTCGTCTGGACGGGCTGCGACAGCGTCAACGGCTCCAACGAATGCGTCCTCTCGATGACGGCCAACAAATCGCCGACCGCGACCTTCAACCTCGAAAAGCACTCGCTGACGGTGGCCAAGGGCGGCACGGGCGCCGGCACGGTCGAATCGACGCCCGCCGGCATCAGCTGCGGCGCCACCTGCTCGGCCGAATTCGACCACGGAGCCTCGGTGACCCTGAAAGGCACCTCCGGCGCCAACGCCAAAGCGGTCGTCTGGACGGGCTGCGACAGCGTCAACGGCTCCAACGAATGCGTCCTCTCGATGACGGCCAACAAATCGCCGACCGCGACCTTCGCCGTCAGTACCCATACTCTCATCGTTACCTCGATCGGATCGGGCTCGGTAAATGCTAGTGCCGGGTCTATCAGCAGCTGCACGAGTACGGGCGGTATTTGCTCAAGCCGTTATCCCGTCGGGTTCGTCGTCACTCTTACGGCCAGCCCCGCCTCTGGTTTCAGTTTCTCGGGATGGTCAGGTGGCGGGTGCTCTGGAACTGGGAACTGTGTGATGACCGTTGATAACGAGACGACAGTAACGGCGACCTTTAGTGCCATTCAGTCTCCATCCTCTCCCAAATGCACAGTGCCAAAACTGATGGGTAAGACGCTTAGTCAGGCGAAGAAGGCTTTGAATGCGGCGCACTGCACTCTCGGCAAAGTGACTAAGACGAAAGCTAGAAACGGACATAAGTCTGGAACGCTCGTCGTCAAGTCTTCATCGCCGTCGGCTGGCTCAACGCCTGCCAATAGCGCGGTTGACCTCAAGTTGACCCCCAAGACTAAGAAGAAGAACTAACGAAATGATCGCTCCGCTTACACCAACGCTCAACTCTCTTCTCAAGAGCAGCAGGAAGAAGGGGAAAGTTTTGAAAAAGACGCAGCAAAATTCCGTGGAAACGAATTGGAGATTTGACAAACGCTGTCTTATGACTCCTGTCGCACCCACTAGACAAGGCTTTAACGGAAGCGACCGTCATAACTTCTTCCACCCCGCGTTTATCGTGCTAGCCCTTATGGGTATCGTTTTCATTGTTGGATTTTCCTCCGCGCTAGCACAGGCTTCCGGCAGAGCCAAACTCGCCACGGTTGGCACTCCATCTGGTGGTGGAGCGGGCCAGCTCTCCAATCCTGCTGGCATTGCAACCAACCTCACTGGAGCCGGCGGCGTCACCGCGGGGGACTTTTATGTCGCGGATAGCGGCAACAATCGTATTTCGGAGTTTTCCTCCAGCGGAACGTTCATTCGTGCTTGGGGCATCGACGTAGTTGAAAGCGGGGGAGACAACAATGGCACGACGAATTTTGAGACCTGTTCACCCGCGACCTCTACTCCGCCTGATGTTTGCAAAGCCGGCACTGCGAGTGGAGTCGCAGGTGGTTTCTCCAATCCACGCGGTGTTGCAGTAGAACCGATTAAAGGAAATGTTTTCGTTTTCGACAATAGCAATCAGCGCGTTGACATCTTTTCGGCCACCGGTGCATTTGAGGGAGCATTTGGCTGGGAAGTCAAGGCTGGCGTTGAAACGGCTGCTGCCCTGCAGTTCTGTACAACTGCAGGCACTGGCTGTAAAGCAGGCAGCGCCGTCCCCTTCGCCGGTGGTTTCGCTGCCACAAGCGCTACCGGTGGAGGATCAGGCTTGGCCTTTGATCCCACCACTGGTCATATTTACATAGCGGATCAGGGCAACCTTCGCATTGACGAGTTTACTCCACTCCTTAATGGAAGCGGCGAAGTTATCAATGCCTCTTTTGTTCGAGCCTTTGGTGGGGATGTGATCGCTGGTGGTGCTGAAGGTGAAGGCAATCTGGTAACCGGCTCGAAAGTAATAAATATCACTAAGACCAATAGAAAAGCTTTCGTAACGGGGCAGGAAGTGATCGCAAGTACTGGCGGCATCCCTTCCGGCACAAAGATTCTTGAAATTGTTAGTTCGCAGTCATTCTCGCAGCTTAAACTTTCTCAGGCTGCCACTGAAACTAAAACTGGCGTTACCATCACCGCCGCTGAAGGAGTCGGCAATGTTCCCAGAAATGAGAGGCAGGCTGTCACTCAGAATGAATCCATCTCGGGCAATTTCAAACTCAAACTTTCAACTACTCTTCCTAATACTACAATTACCACTAGTAATGTTATTAACACTGCAACCGCGCTAGAAGTGCAGGAAGCTCTAACCGCTCCAGGCAAATTACCTGTTGGGAGTGTTGCAGTTGGCTCTCTCAACGAACATGGTGGACCATGGACAATCGAATTTAAAGGTGCTCGTTTTGCTGACACAAACGTTCCCCAGCTAGCGACGGCACCCGGCACCGAACTGGCCGACGTAAGTGGTTCTATCAACATAAGGACAACGGTTGAAGGCACTAGTCTCGAGGTTTGTACCGCAGCGTCGGGGTGTCAGGCAGGAAGCATAGGAGCGGTGGGCTCCGGGGGCTGGTTCTCGGCTGGCCCCATTGGCGTGGCTGTTGATGCCGAAGGCTATGTTTACGCGGTGAACAATGGAAGGGCCGGCGGAAGCTGCGAAGCGAATGCACCTTGCTCTATTGAGAAGTTTAATCCCGATGGAACCTTCAAGGAAAACTTTGGCCCGGCGGAAGGCGAATGTAGGCTCACATCTACATCTGGGCTGGCCCTCAACGAAGAGCCGATTGCCGTTGCGGTGGATGCGGGGAGTCAGCATGTTTTTGTATTTAAAAAGACTGGATCGGCTAAGGCTGGGGTCTGCGAGTTCAACAGCTCAGGAGAAAGCCTTGGTCCTATGTCTCCTGCCGCTGGTCTAGATGTAAGCTCATCAATACCCAAGGCTGGCTTAGCGGTTGGGACTGGCGAACACATTTACGTGACAGACCTTGGCCCCGTTTATATTCTTGGCCCGATTCCTCCTCCGATCGTTGAAATTCTTCCTTCAACCGAAATTGGAACAACCAGTGCCAGGTTAAATGGCAAGGTAACCGTGCCGAGTCCTGGCGGCGAAGGATTCAATACGATCTATCATTTCGAATATTCTGTAGACGGAGGATTTCACTGGTCCAGGGTACCAATACCTGATGTCAGTATCGGCGATGGATCTGCTGGCGGTGAATCAAACTCGTGCCCGGCTCCTAAGGCCATGGTGTGCAAAGTTTCAGCCATGGCAACCGGCCTGCAGCCGGGGGGCAATTACCTTGTTCGTCTTGTGGGCACAACTGGTTCAAGTGCAACCAGTATGAGTACTACTTTTTCAACTCTACCGACACCTCCGTCAATATCGCGAACAATCGCCTTGCCAGTCTCAGCTACTACGGCCAAACTTACGGGATTTATAAATCCTAATAATTCGCCAACCACCTATCATTTTGAGTGGGGAACCGATGCCGAATATCCGAAATACGGCAACCAGGCACCGAGCTTCGAGCCCTTTACGGGCTCGGGAGGTTTGCCCGTGCAGGTAGCATCTGCTATCTCGAATCTGCAGGCATCAACTACCTATCACTTTCGCATTGTGGCGACGAATGCGTTTGGCACCGAAAGTGGACCAGATGTCACGTTCACTACGAACGCATGCGAGGGGCTCAACACTCTGGGCCTTCCTGATTGTCGTGCTTTTGAGCAGGTATCAGCCAATGATAAGCGGCCCGTAGGAAGAGTCGGGTATATCAATCCGGAACAGCTTAGCTTCCAGGCGGCTGTTAGTGGCGAAGCAATGTTCTATTCGGTGCTCGGTGGTCTAGGAAACGCAACCGCTGGCGGGGAAGTTCGCTACCTCGCCAATCGCCACGGGTCGTCAGGATGGCAGTCAAGTCAGGTAACGGCACCAGCATTAATCCCATTCCCCTCTGCAGTCATCCGTGAACGGGCTGAAACGGACAGAATTTTCTACAATTCGCCAGATCTATCGTGTGGATTTTTAGAAAGCTATGAGCCGTTGGCTGATACTCCAACACTGGACGTTGAATCAGGAGTATTTAATCTATTTCGTCGCAATGCTGATGCTACTTATACGTTAATCACTCAGCCTGTTCCGCTGAACCCGCACCTTACACAGCCGGTTATTGCGTTCGATGGAGCTGCTCAGGACTGCGATCATGTTTTATTCCATACGCCCTATAGATACATGTCGGAGGCTCCTTTGTCAGGTGAAGGACTCTACGAATGGGCACACGGCAGCTTGCGCCTCGCGGGGATTCTCCCAGATGGAAGCGTGGCTCTACCAACGGGCGTATCGGGCTCCCCCAACAACATGAATGGAGCAGTTGCTGGTAATGGCGAAGGGAGTACTTTTAATTCAATGGCCCTTGACGGATCGAGGGTCTTCTTTACGGCAAGTAGCAACGAAGGCGGTGACGTCGGCAAGACAGCGGTCTTTGTCCGCAAGGGTCCTGGTGTGGCTTCAGGCACTGGAGATATCAGCACTTCTTCGACCATCGTGACAAACATCAACGCTACGGTGGGGACTTTCTCCGTCGGAAGAACAGTCACCGGTACTGGCATCTCGGCTGGTACCAGAGTGATTTCTACTCCCACTCCAGGGACAGTCGTCCTTTCCAATCCGGCCACCATAACGGCCACTTCCGTAGCATTGAAAGCAACTGAAGTCGTAGATGTCTCTCAGTCGCAGACACCTACTCCGAATCACGGAACCTCGGTTTATCAGCTAGCCACACCTGACGGATCCCATGTCTACTTCCTTGGGGATCACGGCCTTACATCTACTTCAAGTAGCACAGGCACTGATCTTTACGATTATAATGTTAATTCTAATGTACTTACCGACCTTTCAGTAGATGGGAATCCGACCGATAGCAATGGTGCCAACGTGGTAGGTCTCTTGGATTCATCTGATGACGGTGCCTACGTATACTTTGCTGCTCGTGGTCAGTTGACTTCTAATCAGGGAAATACCGAAGGCCAGAATCTCGCAGGCGCAGGATCATTCAATGTCTACCTCAATCATAATGGTCAGATATCTTTTGTTGGACTGATTAGCGCAAGCGATACAGCAGGTGTGAAGGCTGGCTCAGACCTAGCCAGCAATTTTGAAGACTGGGTAGCCGACGCCACACCAGATGGAAGATATTTACTATTTGTCAGTCAGGCTAACGTTACAGGCTATGTTAGTGGCGGGGTTCGAGAGGCCTACCGTTACTCAGCGCCATCAAACGTAACTGTATGTATGTCCTGTCGGATGGATAGTCACTCATCCAGTGGTAATTCAAAAACCAGCCCAATTATTAGTAAGCATTTGGCCAGCGAAACTCTTCGTCCCTTTACATATCGTCCTCGTTCAATTAGCGAAGACGGCAGCCGCATCTTTTTCACAATGCCGGATGTGCTTGCTTCGGGAGCAGAAGAAGGTAAGGCCAATGTATATGAGTGGGAGAGAGGAAACACTTACTTGCTCCTAAAAGGCGAACGCCTCGGTGAAGCCGAACTTACTAAGTACCTTGACAGTAGCGCGAGCGGGAACGATGTGTTTCTCAGTAGCAAGGCAAGGCTGGTTCCTCAGGATTTTGACAGTACATCTGACGTATACGATCTACGAGTTGACGGTGGCCTCCCATATACATTGCCAGCCTCCCCTTGCGAAGTTCTTTTGGATAAATGCCAGGGTCCGCCAAAGCCGCCAATCATACCAGAAAATGGCCCAGTAACCGAAGGATATTCTGGCTCTGGGAATCAGCCAATCGGCAAGCCAAAGGGACCTCGTTCACATAAGGCTAGAAAACATCGCAAGGTTCATCATAAGCATGAAGCTAACAATAAGAAGGAGACCACTCGATGATGGCTGCACTGAAATTTCGAGTGCTCTGCATCTTCCTAGCCGTTGTCATTGCATCCCTTAGTTCGGCTTCATCTGGATTCGCATCGACATCTGCACCGGGATGGTTGCCGATTGCAGCTTCTGAGCCAACCAACCTGCCACCCAGTGGGGCGGGCAAGATCTTTATCTACACTCAGAACGTTGGTGGGGCAAGTAGCACGGGAACGATAACAGTTACGGATGAACTGCCGGCGGGGATTGTCACGTCGGCGACTCCCGCCAATCCGGAAGATCCAAGCGCGTGGGTATGTACCGCTGGTGCTGGGCAGAGTGTGTTTTCTTGCACTTCCACGCAGAATGCGGCTCCAGGTCTCATTGTCAAGCCCATCGTAGTACCGGTTGCCGTTACCAGCGCCGTTGCGGCAACTTTACTCAACAGAATCTCCGTATCGTCGCCAGGTGCCGTTAACGGTAACTATGAACAGGCTATAAAGGTCAGCTCGGCACCTGCTAAACCTGGATTCCAGGCTTTTACTGCTGGAGCGTACGATTCCGACGGAACGTTGAGTACTCAGGCGGGATCTCATCCTTACACTGCTACTGCAGCAGTGTTTACAAATACTGTACTCGCACCGAGTGGCAAGCTCACTCCAGCGGGCGACCTTAAGACAGTTCGAGGGGCACTGCCTCCTGGTTTTCTGGGCAATCCGACGGCGACGGTTCGATGCCCAGAAGCAACGATAAAAGATCAGGAATGTCCAATTGAATCGCAGGTCGGAACGGTTCAGGCAGTGATCGCTGTCGGCTTAGAAGCCGGTGTGCGTCCAACGGTTAATCCGGTTCATGCTGTTGAAGCGCCGATTGGATACCCGGCGAAGTTTACCTTTGAATCTGGTGAGCCAGCTCCTGTTTTTCGAGTTAATGTCGTCGGTGGCGTGCGTAGCGATGAAGATTACGGACTCAACGTTGAATCGCCGAATACGCCGGAGATTGAGCCAGTGTTTGGCTTCTTCTTTAACCTTTGGGGAGACCCTTCTAGCCCCGCTCATGATGCACAGCGCGGAGGACCAAGTGCCTCGGGTAAAGCCTTTCTTACCCAGGCCAGTGATTGCCTGCTACAGAAAGAACAGCCGCCATTTGTGGGGACCGCGCTTGATACTTGGCTAAATCCGGGTGAATTTCAGGAAGCTAACTTTCCAGTTCCTGCCGTCACTGGCTGCAATAAACTCAGCCTTGGGGTTGATGATCTCACGTTCCGACCTGGAAAGGAAACGGCGGCGACACCCTCCCCATTCGCGTTCAACTTGACTCTTCCGCAGGATGGTCTTACGGATCCCGAAAAATTAGCCACCCCGCCTGTGAAGAAATCAGTGCTCACCCTTCCACGGGGAGTGGTTATCAACCCATCATCTGCGGACGGATTGGCCACTTGTAGCTCGGCTCAGATTGGATTGCGAGGCACCAATTTCGAGTCCCCCAACCATATTCGTTTCACTAAGGCGAGTCCTGAATGTCCAGATGCTTCCAAAATCGGGACGGTAGAAGTTGAAACGGAACTGCTCGACAATCCGCTTCCGGGAACTCTGTACTTGGCTTCTCAGGACGACAACCCGTTTCACAGCACCTTGGCGATCTATTTAGTTATTGACGATCCTAGCGTCGGAGTTATTCTGAAGTTGCCAGGAAAGGTCATCCCGGACTCTGTCACTGGGCAGATGACGGCTACTTTTGATGATCTACCACAGCTGGCTTTTGGTGAGCTGCATCTACAGTTTAAGGGCGGCGAGCGGGCTCCGCTGGTCACTCCCGATATTTGTGACAGGGCGACACCAAGCGGAATGGAACGGGCCACTACTCAGGGGGAATTCACTCCCTGGTCGGCTCCCGAATCCGGCCCACCCACTTTGTCTGAGAGTAGTTTCAGCATCGAAGAGGGTCCCGACGGTTCTGCGCTCTGCCCTGAAACCAAGGCCGAACGCCCGTTCCGCCCGACATTTGAAGCAGGCACATCTTCAGTTTCGGCGGGTGCCTATAGCCCCTTTAGTTTCAAGGTCACCCGCAAGGACGGGGAAGAGGAGTTGAAGGGCCTTGAATTCACCTTGCCCAAGGGCTTGACTGGCAAGCTGGCTGGAATCGCCACTTGCTCGGCGGCGGCGATCTCTGCTGCTGAACATGTGACAGGCATGATGGAGCAGGCAAATCCGAGTTGTCCCTCGGCTTCGCAGCTGGGCACGGTCACCTCGGGTGCCGGGTTCGGCAGCAGTCCGATTTATGTCGGGGGCAAGCTTTATCTTGCTGGTCCTTATAAGGGAGCTCCGCTTAGCGCCGTGGCTGTCATCCCCGCGGTCGCTGGTCCCTACGATCTTGGCAATGTTGTCTCCCGAGCTGCCCTATATGTCGATCCAGTCACGGCGCAGTTAACTGCCAAGACTGATCCGCTCCCCGACATTCTCGACGGGATCCCGTTGGCATTGCGATCGGTCAAGGTCAATGTTGATCGCTCGAATTTCATTATTAACCCCACATCTTGCGAAAGGATGTCGATTGGAGCGAAGGTGACGGGAGCTGGAGGGAACACGGTTTCCAGCGCCGATGACGTCATTGCGCCGTTCAACAAGCCATTTCAGGCTGGTAGTTGCAATGAGTTAGCTTTTAAGCCTAAGTTGAGCGCTCGGCTCAGCGGTGGTACTCATCGCAACGATCACCCAGCGTTGACGGCCGTGGTCAGCTATCCACCAGGGGCCGGCTATGCCAATACCGGCTATGTGCAGGTGGCGTTGCCCCACTCCGAGTTCTTGGATCAGGGGCATATCGATACGGTTTGCACGCGGCTGCAGTTCGCGGCTGATGCCTGCCCAGCGGGATCGATTTATGGGTCCGCTGAAGCCATGACTCCGCTGTTGGACCAGCCGCTCACGGGACCGGTATATCTGAGGTCTTCCAGCAACAAGTTGCCTGATCTGGTCGTCGCCCTGAGGGGTCCCGATAGCCAGCCGATTGAAGTCGATCTAGATGGCCGGATCGATTCGGTGCATGGCGGCATCCGCAATACGTTTGAACTGGTGCCGGACGCGCCGGTGAGCAAATTCACTCTCAGTATGAAGGGCGGTAACAAGGGTCTGCTGGTGAATTCGCGCAACCTCTGTACAGGCAAGACGCCTCATATGACGGTGCGGCTTATCGCCCAGAACAACAAGCGGGCCGACCAGTTCCCGCCGCTGCAGAACGACTGCAAGAAGAAGGCTCGGCACAAGAAGCATCGCCTCAGGCGTTAGCCGGGCAGCACGGAAGCCCTCTCTGGCTGACGGCAGTGACCAAGGCCGCCCCTGATCGGGGGCGGCCTTTCCTGTCTCTTGTGGTTGAGTAGGAATCGTGAACTTGGCGAGAGGGCGGCTGGCCGGCGGGTTGACTCTTGCGGCCCTCGTGCTGGCGGTTGGCGCCTGCTCGGCGAGCGCTGGGGAGATGCCAGAGAGGGTCACGCTCGCCTTGCTTCCGCGGGGCGCCAGCATTGAGCAGCTGGCGGATGTTCGGGGTGTCTCTCCGGGCTTGCTGAGCGCTGGGCTTGGATCCGTTCCGGCTGAGCAGACCTATCTCGATATCTCCCAGGGGAACCGGGTCTTCGACTCGCTTTATGACTCGCCGCTGCCGATTCGGGCGAGAGGGGGGATCTGCGGCCCTTCGTACTCGCGAGACGTCGTTGAACGGGCTGGATTGGCCCCGGCAGAGATTGAGCCTGGCTTGCTGGATTCGACACTGAGGAGGGCTGGGAAGGCCTGTCAGGTGCGGTCGGTTGGCATGGGGGGACTCGAAAGGCTTGTGCGGGGCCTGCGCGGCAACGATCTGGTGATCGCGGTCGGGCGGCCGCCTCCCGGCAAGGACCAGGCGCTGGCGATCGGGATCGCGGGGCGGGGGTTCGACGGGAACCTGACTTCGGACAGCACCCGGCTGGATGGCTTCGTGCTCTCGACCGATATCGCGCCGACGATCCTGCGCCGGTTCGGGATCCCGGTTCCGTCACAGATGTCCGGGCAGCCGATCCGATCAGAGGGGGCTGTCGACGCGGCGGAGGTGGTTTCGCTTGGCAATAGGCTGAGCGTGATCTCCGAGCGCCGTGGGCCCGTGATTGGCCTAAGCCTCCTCGCCTGGCTTGTCGCCTTTGGAACCGCGATGGTCGCGAGCAGGGGCCGCTCGGGCCGTTCCTGCGCCCGCCTTGCTGCTCTCAGCGTTATCTACCTGCCGCTGTTGCTGCTCCTCTGTGCTGCTCTGGAGCCGAGCCAGGGGGTGGAGCAGGGGATAGTGACACTCGGCGCGCCGGCGCTTGGGGCGCTGACGCTGGCGATCTTCGTCGGCTACCGGGCGCTGGCGGTCGCCTCGGCGCTGACTGTCCTCGCTTACGCGAGTGACGTGATCGTCGGCTCTCCGCTGACCTCGCTCTCGCTGCTGGGGCCCAACCCAGGCCTCGGCGTTCGTTTCTACGGGATCGGCAACGAGCTCGAGGCGCTGCTGGGGGTGCTGATCGTGGCCGGGACCGGGGCGGGGTTGACCGGGTTCGCCCCGCGGCTTTCGCCCCGCGGCTGCGCGGTTGCGTTCCTCTCGATCGGGCTGTTCTTCGCCTTCGTCTTCGCCGCCGGGCGCTTCGGCGCCGATGTCGGCGCGGCGATCGTCTTCCCCCTTGGTGCTGCGGCTGCTGCGGCTGCGATCGCCGCCCGCCGCCGCCGCACTGCGCTGCTCGTTCTCGCCGCCCCAGTGGCAGTGGTGGCGCTGATTGCCCTCATCGACCTCGTCTCCGGCGCCAATGCTCACCTCACCCGCTCGGTGCTCGATGCCGGCGGGCTTCGCAGCCTCGCGGATGTCGCCCAGCGCCGCCTCCAGCTCTCCGCCCACAGCTTCACCAGGCCGATCGTCTTCGTCTTTATGCCGCTGATCGCGGCCCTGGTCACGATCGCCGTCCTGCGGCGCGATCGCCTGCTCGCCTGGGTCCACGGCCGCCCCGCGATGCGCGCCGGGCTTGCGGGCGCGGTCGCCGCGACCGTGATCGGCACCCTTGCCAACGATTCCGGGGCCCTCCTGCTGGAGATCGGCACCGCCTACCTGCTCGTATTCGTCGGTTTCGCCTGGGCCGAGGCCGAGCACGCATCGACGTAGACAAAAAGTTACACTTCTGCGCGACACATTTGACGAAGATTTCCCTAGCATCCCGGACATGGAGACGATGAGAGCAACCTGGACAGACGAGCGCGTCGACGACCTTGCCCGCCGCATGGATGGCGGCTTTGATCGCATCGACAACGAGCTCCGCGCGGTGCGCGGCGAACTCGGCGCTATGCAGCGCACGATGATTCAGGTTGGTGGCGGCCTGATCGCTGCCTTCGTCGGCCTTATGGCAGCCGTCCTTGGCCTGATGGCGACTCAGCTCTAAGCGTTAGTGCGTTTCGTGTGGCGGGGCCGCTGCATCCTCTACCCTTAGTGGTTCGTGCGGATCGCTCTCGTCTCGCCATATTCCTGGACCTACCAGGGCGGCGTGAACCGGCACGTGGAGTCGCTTGCCGAGGAGTTCCTCGACCGCGGCCACCACGTCCGTGTCTTCGCCCCCTTCGACCCGCCAGACCGGGTCAGCACGATGCTGCACCGAGCCCCTGCCGAGGCGCGGGAGACGCCGGACTACTTCGTCCCCCTCGGCCGCTCGGTCGGGATCGCTTCCAACGGCGCGATCTCCAACCTCTCGCCGTTCCCTGGGGGCGGCGTTGCGGCAATCCGCCGCGAGCTGCGCAAGGGCGACTACGACGTCGTCCACGTCCACGAGCCGGTGGTGCCGCTTGTTGGCTGGAACGCCGTCCTCGGCGCCAAGTCGCCGGTCGTCGCCACCTTTCACGCTTACTCGACCAAGGCGATTCCCAACCACATCGCAACCGCCTTTGGAGCACGCCGTGTCTTCAACCGCCTCTCGGCCAGGATCGCCGTCTCCGAGGCCGCCGCCTGGACCGGCCGCCGCTGGTTTGGCGGCAACTACGAGATCGTCCCCAACGGCGTCGACATCGAGGCCGCCCCGGTCAGGCCGAAGCCGGACGGAGAGGACCTGCGGGTGCTTTTTGTCGGCCGCCCGGAGGAGCGCAAGGGACTGCCGGTGCTGCTGACCGCCTTCGGCGCCCTGGTCGACCACGTGCCCTCCCGCCTCACCGTGATCGGGGCCGAGCGCGACGATGTCGCTCGCTACCTCACCGATCCGAGCCTGATGGACTCGATCGACATCGAAGGGCGGGTCTCGGAAGAGCGCCTCTGGCAGTCGCTGCACGAGGCTGACGTGCTCTGCGCGCCCTCGCTCTCCGGTGAGAGCTTCGGCATGGTCCTGACCGAGGCCTTCGCCGCCGGCACGCCGGTCATCGCCTCTGGAATCGCCGGCTACAGCGACGTCGTCAGCGACGGGGTTGACGGCATCCTGGTCCCGCCGGCCGACCCCCAGCGCCTGGCCGAGGAGCTGCAGCGCGCCTACCACGAGCCTGAGCGCTTGCGGGCGATGGGCGAGGCCGCCCGCCAGAGCGCCCAGCGCTACGCCTGGCCGCATGTCGCCGACCGCGTGACCGAGGTCTACGAGAAGGCGATCGCCGCCCCACAGCCTGCGACCGCCGGCGAGCGGGTCAGCCGCTGGGCCGGCCTCAAGCCCGCCGACGGCAAGCCGCGCCAGCCGCCACAGCGCCTGCCCTCCCTCGACCCCGCTCCCGCCCGGGCCGGCAGCAACCGCCGCCGCAACGCCCGTCGGATCGGCCTCGGCATCGCCGGCGCCCTTGGCCTCGGTTTGACCGCCCTCGCCGCGGAGAAGATCGGCGTCGATAAGGTCGTCTCCAGCATCGTCCGCTCCGACATCTCCTGGGTCCTGATCGGCTGCGCGCTGATGGCGATCTCCCTCTTCTTCCGCGCCGCCTCCTGGTACTGGATCGTCTGCGCGGCGCTGCCCAACCGTCAAGTCCGCCGCCGCGATGTCACCTCGGCGACGATGATCGGCGTCCTCATGTCGGCGACGCTGCCGGCCCGCCTCGGCGAGCCCGCCCGCGCGATGTCGCTGGCCCGCCGCACCGGCCGCATGCGGGAGACCTTCCCGGTCCTGCTCGGCACGCTTGTCTCCCAGACCGTGCTCAACCTGGTCGCGCTGGTCCTGCTCGGCATCATCATCGTCTCGACCACGCCGCTCTTCCACTCCAGCACGCAGGCGCTCTTCGCCTTCAGCTTCGTGCCGCTGCTGCTGCTTGTGTTGGTGCTGATGGCGCCGGCCGTGATGCGGCGCGGTGGCAACGGGCGGATCGCCCGCCTCGGCGTCGCCCTGCGCGGGGCGCTGGTCCAGGTCCGCAGCGGCCTCGCCATCTTCCGCGAGCCGAAGCGCGGCTTCGCCGCCTCGGTCGCCCAGCTGACCGCTTGGGCGATCCAGCTGGCCGCCTGCTGGGCGCTGCTCTATGCGCTCGGCCTCGAGCACGCCGGGATTGGCGCTGCGGCCGCCGTCCTCTTCGCCGTCAACGTCACCGCCGTGGTGCCGGCGACCCCGTCCAACATCGGCGTCTTCCAGCTAGCCGTGATCAGCGTCCTCCACACCGGCTTTGGGATCGGCACCGCCGACGCCCTCGCCTACGGAGTAATTCTGCAGGCGGTTGAGATCGCCACTGCCGTCACCCTCGGCTTGCCGGCCCTGGTCCGCGAAGGACTGACCTGGAGCGACCTGCGGGTGCAGGCGCTTTCGGCCTCTCCCGTGCGGCTTGAGTCGAAGCCGCGGAGCAGTGATTCCGCCCGAGAGGGCGCCCGAATTTAGCTGCCCCTAGCCAACGGCGGCGCTATCAAGTACGCTCCAGTTTGCTTAGGAAAACTGATCTGTTTTACTGCGGCCAGAATGGTCAGACAGGGGGGATCGAGTCATGGGAATTCCTAGCAACGACCAGCGCAGCAACCAGCGCGATGCCTTCTAGGACGGCGGGAGTGCACGCTCTGAGTGGATCACCAGCAGGCCAATATCGCGCGGGGGCGCGGGTCTTGTCCCTGTTCGCCTCGCCGCTCAACGCCTTGGTTGTGCGTGCCTTGGCCGAAGAGCCGTTGCGCCTCGCCGAGCTGCGCGAGCGCGTCGGCGGGCCGGCCCAGACGACCTTGCGTGGATACCTCTGCGACCTGGTCGATCTCGGCGTCGTCGCCAGGGTCGAGAAGCGCGCTATGCCCTACTCCGTCTCCCGCGAGCTGACGCCGGAGGGCCAAGAGCTGCTCTTCGTCGTCGACATCCTCGAGCGCTGGCTGGCCGAGACGCCGCAGGGTGAAATCAAACTCGGCACCGAGCCGGCCAAGGCGGCGATCAAAGCGCTCACCGATGGCTGGGGCTCAGCGATCTTGCGCGCCCTCGCGGCCCAGCCTCTCTCGCTGACCGAGCTCGACGAGATGATCGCCGACGTCAGCTATCCGGCGCTGGAGCGCCGGCTCTCGATCATGCGCATCACTGGCCAGATCGAGGCCGTCCCCAGCAGCGGCAACGGCACTCCGTACACGATCACCGACTGGGCCCGGCGCAGCATTGCGCCACTCTCGGCAGCGGGGCGCTGGGAGCGCCTGCACCTGGCGGAGGAGGCCGGACCCGTCACATGGGTAGAGGTCGAGGCCGCGTTCCTGATGGCGCTGCCGCTGGTCGAGCTGCCCGAGGATGCAGAAGGTGAATGCGTGCTGGCAGCAGACACCAAAGAGGAGGACAAGCGCATCGCCGGAGTCCACATCGTCATCGAGCGCGGCGAAGTCGTCTCCGCCGACGCCGAGCTCAAGTCCGAGCCGCCAACTTTTGCGCTTGGCGCTGCCCCTGCCTGGCTGGACGCTGTGATCGAGGGCCAGCTGTCTGGCCTGCACATCCGCGGCGATAAGAAGCTTGTCACGAGCCTGGTCCAAGGGCTCCACGGCGCGCTTTTCTAGATATTTGGAAACGAAAGCGGTGCTCTCGGACATCGCTAAAGGGAGGAGAGAAGGCCGTGAGAGAGCAATTTTCCGTACTGATGTTCATTGTGACGGTTGCCTTGATTGCAGGGTGTGGAAGTAGCAATACAACTAGTACGAGTTCGTTGACAAAGGCAGAATTCATCAAGCAGGCCGATGCAATCTGCCTGAAGAGCACCAAAGGGATAGAGGCTGACTTCTCGAGTTTCGCGAAGGAACGTGGATCGTTCAAAAACGCGGCATCATCCAAATCTATGGCCGAATTCTCCTCGTCTACCATTCTCCCGGCATTGAGCTCTGAGGCCGAAAAGCTCCGCGCCCTCGGGGCCCCCGGCGGAGAAGAGGATGATGTGGACGCGATCCTGACGCCTTTCGAAGTAGGGATTGAAGAGCGTGAAAACGCCGGTGTTTCAGGGCATGGGGCCAACCCGGAAATTGCCAAAGCAAACAAATTGGCGGCAGAATATGGCCTCAAGGTTTGCGTCACTAGCTAGGGCGAGTTCTGCGCGCCCTTGATCGTCCGGCCTGACGTCTAGCGGCTCAGCGCAGCCGTGCTATCTGGTTGGTCCGAGGCCCGTACCTAGCCAAAGAGCCGACCATGGGGTAGGCTGGATTTGCTCAAAAAAACTGGTCCGTTTACTACAGCCAGCTAGTCAGCCGCAAGGGGGGACTGAGACCATGGGTGCTCTCAGCAGAGACCAACGCGATGTCAGGTAGGGCCGATGGGATGCGCGCATTGAGCGGGCCTTCCGTCAGCGCTTTTCGCGCCGGTGGCATGGCCCTCTCGCTGTTTGCCTCGCCGCTCAACCCCCTGATCTTGCGGGCGCTGGCCGAGGAGCGGATGCGCTTCGCGGACCTTCGCGAAGCCGTCGGCGGCCCCGCCCAGACGACGCTTCGCGGCTACCTCACCCACCTGATCGAGATTGGCGTCGTCGTCAAAGTTGAGCGCCGCACCATGCCCCTCACGGTTTCTCATGAATTGACCGAGGAGGGTCGGGCGCTGCTTTTCGTGATCGACGTGCTCGACGAGTGGCTGGCGCAGGCGCCGCGGGGTGAGATCAAGCTGGGGACCGAGCCGGCAAAAGCCGCGATCAAAGCTTTGGCTGAAGGCTGGGACGCGGCGATCCTCCGCGCCCTCGCCGCCGAGCCTTTTTCTTTGACCGAGCTCGACAACCTGATTCATGACGTCAGCTACCCTGCCTTGGAGCGGCGGCTGGCGACGATGCGGGTGACCGGCCAGATCGAAGCCGTGCCCGGCGAGGGAAACGCCACCCCCTATACGGTCACTGACTGGGGCCGCAAGGGCATTGCCCCGCTGGCAGCCGCTGGCCGCTGGGAGCGCCTCTACGCGCCCGACAAAACCGATCCGGTCACCTGGCTCGAGGTGGAGGCGGCCTTCCTGATGGCGATCCCATTGCTTGAGCTGCCCGACGATGCCGGTGGCGAGTGCGTGCTTGCGGTCGACACCAAGGAGCGGGAGCGGCGAATCGCGGGCGTCCGGGTGACGATCGAAGGCGGCCGGGTCGTCTCCTGCGATCCCAACCTGCAGACCGAACCGCCCACCTTCGCGCTGGGCGGCGCGGCAGCCTGGCTGGAGGCCGTTTTCTCTTGCCAGGTGGACAGGCTTCACACCAATGGCGACCGGCAGCTGGTTGACACTTTGATTACAGCGATTCATGTCGCTCTCTTCCCCACCGCATAGCCTCGACCTTGACTCCAAATCTCCCCGATATCGCGTTTTGGCCCGGGACCTGCACGCAAGTGTCGCCGTGCATATCGGCACGCGCGTAGTTTCGACATCCAGCGATTTGCAGGGGAAATTAGCTCCTGCACCGTCACGAGAGCTGTCACAGACGGGCAACAATTTGGATTTCTTGACTGGTACGCGACACCCGGCTATGAAACACCAGCCCGTGCATAGCGGGCTACAGCACTCGAAATGGAAGGGGAGGCGCTGGACCCAGTCATGTAGCCGCGGGAGCGGCAGTCTTGGCTCATCTCGTTCACCCCGCCTGGGTGGGCCAGTGGACACGAATGACGCGGGGAATAATCAATAGGAAGGGATGTATCTCAAATGAAGAAGATCCTCACCGTGCTTGCGCCGGTGTTCGCGATCGTCGCGTTTATGGCGATTCCGGCAATGGCTCAGGCCACCCAGGTGCAATGTGGAGGAGTAGAGTGCAAAGAAGGTGAAAAAATTAAAGGCGTAGCAACTACTAATCTCACCACCACAACTCAAAATCCAACAAAGACAATCGTGTGTACGAGCAGCCTGTTTGAAGGCACACTCGGTGCGCCTCAAGGCGAAGACATTACTGGAACTCTGACCAAAGACACCCTCGGTGGTTGTTCGCTCGGTGGCCTGACTACCGACATTGCTACCAATGCGTCAACGACGGCACCTTGGACCCTGCAAGTTCAACAACCAGAAGCCGGTACTGGTCAAGTTACCGCGCACCTTTCGGCAACTGGCGGCATGACGTTCACCGCCAAAGTCCAAATTTTTGGCTTGGTTGCCGCGACTTGTGTGTTTGAAGCCAGCTCCATCCAACTGATGGGCGAAGAAAAAGTCGACACCCTGGCAGTCGAAGGAACAAATCAGTTCCTGCTGGTGTCGAGGAGTGGTTCCGCTGCCGGTGAATGCGGGACCGTCGGCACGACCACGGGCGATCTCACGGGTAGTTTCCAAACTGAGACGAACCCAGGTAACGCAGCAGTCGTCGTTGACATGAGCTAACGCTCGTTCTGCGGCAGCATGTTCTGGTGCCGTGATGGGCATGCGAGGGCCGGCCGTGATTGGCCGGCCCTCGCTGTTTAGCCTTGAGAATGCAAAGTTGGCTTGACACGAACGTTGTCGTCTTTCTATGATGAGGAAGGACGATGCGCCGGGGAGCGGTGGGATTCAGGGACATGGGCGAGTAGGCCCCGAGAGGAGCGGTCGATATGGCAGGGAGCAGCTGGGGTTGGGGCAATCCGAATCGGACTATTAGCGGAAATGTCAAGGCGCTGCCGCTGCTATTGATCTGGATGGCCTTGATTCTGATCGCTACGTCAACCGCACAGGCAGGTACTAAGGCAAAGGAAGGCGAATTCGGCACGCCACTGGGCCCCGGAAAAGGGGAGCTGACGGGTCCGAGAGGTGTGGCTGTCAATCGCACAGGGGCTGGCGGTATTAGCCCTGGCGATGTCTATGTCGTTGACGGCAACGAAGCTCCAGCATCGAACAACAGAATTGACGAGTTCAGCGCTCACGGCATCTTTGTACGAGCCTGGGGCCTTGATGTTGTCGCGTCCGGGCCTGATGACAAAGGATCCAGCGCATTCGAGATCTGCCTTCCAGTCGATGAATGCAAAGCCGGCGTCCGGAGCGAAGAGGCTGGTGGGATGAGCGAACCTGAGGGCATTTCGATCGACCAGTCAACTGGCACGGTCTATGTGGTCGATTCCAATAACAACAGCTTCCGCAGCAATCGCCGGGTAGACGTCTACTCGGCAACCGGCCATTTCGAGGGTGCCTTTGGTTGGCACGTCAGAGTCACCGGTGCGGAAGAAAAGCTTCAGTTCTGCACGATGGAAACAGGTTGTGAGAAGGGCAGCGGTGGCGAGGGTGCCGGCCAGCTCGCGACATCTAACCCGCGTGGCCTGCCGGCGATTAGCCCCAGCAATGGCCATCTATATGTCCCGGAAGGAGGCTTGGGAGGAGAAGGCAACTTTCGAATCCAGGAGTTCGCCCCGATCTTCAACGTCTCCAAAGAAGTCATCGGCATCACCTTCGTCAAGGCAATTGGCTGGGACGTGGTCGCCAGCGGACCCGATCAGGCTGACGAGATCCAGTTGGTCAAGGTCAAAGCCGATGCCGGGAAGTTCACGCTTGCATACAAAAGTGATAGCACCAAAGAACTCGAATACAACGCACCGGCTGCCGAAAGCGAAGAAGGGCCAGGAAAACCAGAAAGCTTGGAAAAAGCCCTGCGGTCTCTGCTTTCTGTATTGAGCGACGGCCTCACGGTATCCGTAAGAGGTGGTCCTGGCAGCCCGAACGGCGCTACGCCATACAAAGTCACGTTTCGCAGTAGCCCGAAAGGACAGGACGTGCCTTTGCTGACAGCGAATGGTCCCGGCCTCTCAGGTGGCAGCGGAGGATCGTCAGCGAAAGTAGAAGCCTATAACGATGGCGGCGAAGGCCTAGAGGCTTGCGTGGCCGCGCGTTTGGACGTCTGTAAGGCCGGGGTCGAATTCCCAAATGGAGGCGACAAAAGACGCTTAGGGCAGTTCAGCAATGGCAATCCGTCGAGCGTGGCTGTGGACAGTAGCGGAGCGCTCTACGCAGTCAATAACTCCACCACGTTCGTGCTGGGGCCGAGCCGGGTGTTCAAGTTTACATTCCCGGCCGAAGGAGAACTGACGGCCTCGGAATTCGCACCGAAATACCTGACACAGGAAAGTGGCAATCCCACCGCGGTCAGTCCGACCGATGTCGCGGTCGACCCTGAAAACGATCACGTCGTGGTGGCGAAAAAGGAAGGAGTCGGATTTCATAAGTTTCTGGAATTCGACAGCGCCGGGACGTTTCTTTTCGAATCCCCGCTTGGCGCGGGCCTGCCGGTCGCCAGCGAAGGCGGCTTGGCTATCGGCAGCGAAGAACACTTTTATTTCACTGACCACGCAAAAGGGGTAGTCATCCTCGGGCCTCCGCCTCCGCCAGCAGTGGCGATTGCCGCGGTGAGTGAAATAGGCGGGACGACGACAACATTCAACGGCACGGTTACGCCGGCCGTAGGACCCGAAGGCGAACATTTTCCGACCAGCTATCGCTTCGAATATTCCAGGAATGGGATCAGCTGGAAGCCGTTTCCGGAAAGCGATGTGGCGATCGGCGATGGCAGCGGCTCTGGAGACCCGAAACAGTGCCCGTTGGATCATGCGCCGGTATGTGAAGTAAGCCAGAAAGCTTTCGGCTTGGAACCGAGTGCCGACTATCTGGTGAGGCTTGTAGCAAGCAACGGGACCACCGCGACTTCGGGTCAGGTGTCGTTTACGACCAAAGCGGCGCCGCCGACCGTCTCGGGGATGGTGGCGTTGCAGATCGGCGCCGACGCGGCAAACCTGACTGGCCTGGTCAATCCCAACAACCAGCCGACGACTTATCACTTCGAATGGGGCACGACCACGGCCTATGGCAATGACGTGCCGGGTTTTGAGGCATTTGCCGGCGCCGGAGGAGAAGCGACGAAAGTTGTGGCTCCGGTCAGCGGCCTCAAAGAAGGAACCGCTTACCACTTTCGCATCGTCGCTACCAATCCGTCGGGGGAAACCATTGGCCCCGACCAGGAATTCACGACGCTGAATTCTTTTGGTTTGCCCGGCCGCTGGCCGGAGCAGGTTTCTCCCAACGACAAGCGCCCGGTGGCGATGGTCGGCCAGCTCTTGGAGGGTCAGATTCGCTATCAGGCATCAAGTGACGGCGACTCAATTGTCTATCCGCTATTGAACGGGCTAGCCGACACGACGGCGGGCGGGAACGTCGAGTACCTGGGGGCGCGCGGAGGGTCGGGGTGGGCGTCGACGCAGCTGACCCCGCCCTCGCTGATCTCCCCGATCGCAGTCGGGGTCAACGAAGACGCCACTGGCAGGGTGATGTATGCGTCGGCGGACCTGTCATGTCAGCTGATCGAAAGCCCCGAGCCGTTGGGCGAAATTACACCTGAACTCGAAGAAGACGTCGAAAATGGTTTCAAGAACCTCTATCGGCGCAAAAACGACGGCACATACACGTTGCTCAGCCCGCGGCCGCTGCCGATCAGCTTCGAGACTCATAGCGACTTCCACGTCGACTGGGCCAGTTCCGATTGCAACCACATTCTCTTCGACACCGGCTACCACCTGTTGGCAGGCGCACCGGTAAGCAGCCGGGGGCTCTATGAATGGGTGGGCGGGACGCTCAGGCTCGCGGCCATCCTGCCGGATGGAAGCGTGGCTGCAGACGCAGTGGCGGGTCTGGGGAAAGTTCTGGTCGCTCCGGGGGCGGGGTCGCTGTTCACAAACTGGAATTCGATGTCGCCCGATGGGTCCAAGGTCTTTTTCACGGCGAAAAGCAACGAAGGCAAAGACAGCGGCAAGGAAGCAATCTTCATGCGAAGGGGGGGCGTGGAAACGGTCGATATCTCCCAGGCCCAGACCGCGGGCACCGATCAGGGTGCGCGGTATGCAATGGCTTCAGACGCCGGCAACAAGGTCTTTTTCGTCGCCAACTACGGGTTGGCGACTAATGGCTCGAGTACGGGGGCTGCCAGCTGCAACAGCGCTGACGCGACCGGCGGTGACGGCACCGGGTGTGACCTCTATTCCTACGACATCGAAAGTGAAACGCTGAGCGACCTCTCCGCCGATGTCAACCCCGCCGATGAAAAGGGGGCGAGCGTGGTTGGGATGTTAGATGCCTCTCAGGATGGCTCTTATGTCTACTTAGCCGCACGCGGACAGCTGCTCGCCAACAAAGGCAAAACGGAAGGACAGAATCTGCAGGGCAGCGGCACCTACAACGTTTACCTTCGCCATGGTGGGGCGCTCTCTTTCGTCGGGCTCATCAGCAGCGCCGATGCGGACGCCAACTCGCTTAGCGGCACCGACCTGTCCTTCAAGTTCGGGTACTGGGTCGCGGATGCGACGCCAGACGGTGGGCATCTGCTGTTCATCTCCAAGGCAAACGTGACGGGCTACAAAAGTGGAGGGGTGGCCGAGGCTTATCTGTATTCGGCCGCAGAGGGCACGACTGTATGCATCTCCTGTCGGCCGGACGGACAGGAATCGAATGGAGACGGCGAAACGGCGCCGCTGAAAGAGGTGACGCAGAAAGAATTCTCGGCGCTTACGGACGTGCAGAACCGGCCGCGCTCGATAAGCGACGATGGTCGCCACATCTTCTTTTCGATGCCAGACATCTTGGCGGAGGGGGCCAACGAAGGAACGCACAATGTCTATGAGTGGAGTGGCGGGGAGACCTATCTCCTGGCATCCGGGGAAGAGGGAAGTAGGGATTTCACCGAGTATGAGGATTCCTCGCCTAGCGGAAAAGACGCCTTCCTGGTGACGAAGGCAAAGCTGGTTCCGCAGGACTTCGACAGCACGACCGACCTCTACGACCTACGCGTTCCGCATGTGACGGGCGAAAAAGTTGGGCCTGAACCGATGACGCCCCCGCCGGTGCCCTGTGAACCGTTGACAGGCGTATGCCAGGAAGTGGCTACGCCGCAGCCTGCCAATGGGGCCGGGGCGGGGAGCGAAGGCTTTTCGGGTGGGGGAAACCCGCCGGACGAAGCGCCGAAGAAGCCGCCACACCACAAAGGTAAAAAACACAAAGGCAAGGGCAAGAAGCACAAAAAGCATCAGCACGGCAAGGGGAGGGCAGCGCGATGAGAAGGTCGAGCAAGCTGGGGGCGCTCCTCCTCGGCCTGGGCATGACGGCGGGGCTGGTCAATGTCGCCCCTGCCACAGCCGTGATGGTGCCGGCGCCTGCTTGGGCGCCGCTTGCGGCTGCCGGGCCGACGAACTTGCCGCCTGGCGGCAAGGGCACGATCGCCGTCTACGCACAGAACGTGGGCGGGGTCACCAGTGAAGGGACGATCACGCTGACAGACGCGCTGCCAGCAGGGATCCTCACCACGGGGACGCCGACGGCAGCAGCCACCTCCCCATGGGTCTGCAGCCCCGGCGCGGGCCAGAGCACGATCGAATGCACGACGATCGAAGAAGTCCCCCCGGGCATGACCCCGGTTGCGATCGATATCCCGGTCGAAGTCGAAGCAGGGGCAGTGACGGGACAGAACGTTGTCACCTTCAACGGAGGCAATGCGGCGGCTAGCGCCACCTTCAAAGGGCCGATCACGATCAGCACCGCACCGGCCAAAGCCGGCGTGGCTGCGTTGACGTTCGGCGCATACAACGCCGATGGAACTCCGACCACCCAGGCGGCCTCCCATCCCTACGCCAGCGATGTCGGGGTGATTGTGAACACCGTGCGCACGGTCGACGGAAAAGCAGTTGTGCCGGCCGGAGACCCTAGGACGATCGCAGTCGATCTGCCACCCGGCTTTCTCGGCAACCCAACTGCGACACCGCGTTGCACGGAGGGGCTTCGTGACAAAGAATGCCCGATCGACACCCAGGTCGGCTTGGCTGGCGCGATCACCACCAATTTCGGCAATAACGCCAACCCAAGTGCTGTTCACAGCGTCAAAGCTCCGGTCGGCTATCCGGCAAAGTTCACTTTTGGCGTCGCCGGTGACCTCTATCAGGCCAATCTGCTCGCCAGGTTGCGCAGCGACGAAGACTATGGGGTTACTGTCGAAGCACCCAACCTGGCTCAGATCAACCCCGTCTACGGATCCTTTGCCAGCGTCTGGGGGACGCCTGCCTCTCCCAGCCACAACGAACAGCGCTGTGAAGTTGTCGCTTCGGCGGGTGAACCTGGCACCGGATGTGGCCCTGGGACTGCAAAAGAAACGGCTTTTGTGACGATGGCTTCTGACTGTGCCTTGCAGGCCGCCCAGCCGCCTTTTGCCAGAGCTTCCTACGACAGCTGGCAGGACCCTGGCAACTTCAGCGAAGAATTGTTCGCGGTTCCAGCAGTAACCGGCTGCGGAGCGCTGAGCCTCGGCGGGGCAGGCTTTTCCTTCAATCCTGAAAAGGTCGAAGGGGCGCGCCCGACCAGCGTCACGACCGAACTGACCCTGCCCCAGGATGGACTAATCGAACCCGAAGCATTGGCGACGCCGCCGCTTAAGGAAGCGGTCATCTCCTTCCCGCCAGGGGTCACTCTGAATGCCGCTGCCGCCGATGGCCTTAAGGCCTGCAGCCTCAATCAGATCGGGTTCAGGGAATTCGGGCCCGAGCCAAATCGAATCCGCTTCAACAAGGAGCAGGCCCATTGTCCGGATGCTTCAAAGGTGGGGACATTGGAAGTGGAAACCGCCCTGCTGGACAACCCCCTGCATGGTGCCCTCTATCTGGCTGCGGAGAATGAGAACCCCTTCGGCAGCATATTGGCTGTCTACCTGGTGATCGAAGACCCAAGCGTGGGGATCATCATCAAGCTGCCAGGTGAAGTGCGCCCGGACCCGGTTACCGGGCAGCTGAGAACGTTCTTTGACGACCTTCCCCCGGCCGCGGTCGGCAAAGCGACATTGAAGATAGTTGGCGGCGACAGGGCTCCGCTTGCCACGCCCGACACCTGCGGGGAAGCTAAGACAACGAGTCTTCTCACCCCTTGGTCGGCGCCGGAATCAGGCCCTCCAACCGAAACTAAAAGCAGCTTTGTGGTGAGCGGTGGCTCCTGTTCGGCGAGCAAGGCCGCGCGACCATTTACCCCCAGCTTCAACGCCGGCACATTGAGCGCCGGGGCCGACACTTTCTCCCCCTTTGAATTCAAGCTGACCAGAAAAGATGGCGAACAGGAGTTAAAGGGGCTGACCTTCAACTTGCCTTCGGGCCTGACCGGCAAGCTGGCCGGGATCGCGACTTGTTCAGACGCGGCAATCGTGACGGCGGCCCACAAGACGGGGAAAGCAGAGCAGGCCGTTGCAAGTTGTCCGGCCTCCTCTCAGCTGGGCACGGTCACCTCCGGAGCGGGAATAGGCAACGCTCCGATCTACGTCTCGGGCAAGCTCTACCTGGCAGGCCCCTACAAGGGCGCTCCGCTCAGCACGGTGGCTATCATCCCCGCCGTCGCCGGTCCTTTCGACCTCGGCGATGTTGTGGTGCGGGCAGCCGTCTATCTCGATCCGGTCACCGGCCGCCTGAGTACCATCACGGACCCAATTCCTGACGTTTTACAGGGAATTCCAGTTGCGCTTCGCTCGGTCAAGGTCAACCTCGACAGGCCGGACTTTATCTTGACCCCGACCAGCTGTGACAAGTTCTCGATCGGCGCCCAGGTGACCGGCGCCAACGGGAAGAGCTCGAGCGCCAGCGCCCCCTTCCAGGTCGGGGGTTGTGAGAATCTCGCCTTCAAGCCTAAGCTCAAGGCAACGCTTCACGGTGGCACGTCGAGAAACGCTCACCCCGCCCTTACGGCGACGTTCAGCAACCCTCCGGGGGCGGGCTATACCAACGCTGCTTTCGCCCAGGTCGCGTTGCCACATTCGGAGTTTTTGGACCAGGGTCATATCAACACTGTATGCACCCGGCCTCAGTTTGCGGCCGGTGCCTGCCCCAGCGGCTCGATTTACGGCTATGCCGAAGCGACAACGCCACTGCTCGACGAGCCGCTCGCTGGCCCTGTCTACCTGCGCTCCTCCAGCAACAAGCTGCCCGACCTGGTGATTGCTCTCAGAGGCCCACCTTCCCGCCCGTTGGAGATTGATCTCGACGGTCGCATCGATTCCGTCCATGGGGGGATCCGCACGACTATCGAAAGCCTTCCCGATGCCCCGGTCAGCAATTTCACATTGAAGATGAAAGGCGGCAACAAGGGCCTGCTGGTCAATTCACGCGACCTCTGCACGGCCAAGCGCAAGGCAAGGATCACGGTTCGGCTCCTAGGGCAGAACGGCAAGAGGGCTGATCAGTTCCCGGCGCTCGGGAATGATTGCGGGAAGGGTGGCAGAAAGTGACACAAAAACGTGTTAAGTTCTTGAGGTATATGGACCCGTCTTTTTAACTTTCAGGCATCTGGATTGGGTCCAGATGCCTGGGAGCAGCGCCTGATATCGGCTGGAAGCCGGGGGAGTCATGGGAATGCCAAACATCCAGAGGAGAGGTAACTGATGTTCTCAACGCTAAGGAAAAGATTTGGAATACCGGGGGTAATAGCTGTAGTCGCACTCGTCTTCGCCATGGTTGGCGGGGCATTTGCTGCGTCGGGTGGTCTGAGCGGAACGCAGAAGAAGGAAGTCAAGAAGATCGCTCAGACGGAAGCCAAGAAGTTCCAGGGCACCGGTCCCCAGGGACCGGTAGGACCCGCTGGCAAAGACGGTGCCAATGGCACCAATGGCGCAAACGGTGCCCTGGGCGCCACCGGAGCGACGGGGGCTGATGGCGCGACGGGTGGGACTGGGGCAACCGGGCCAAAGGGCGCGACCGGAGCGACCGGTACGACGGGCTCAACCGGAACGACTGGAACCACAGGGACGACAGGCGCAATCAGCACCGCAGGCCCTCTTCCCGCAGGGAAAACGGAGACGGGTGTTTTTGCGATCGGTCAGACCACCACTCCGCCGGCAGAATCTAGGTTTGTGACCATGCCGATTTCGTTCCCCATCCCGCTGGGAACCGAACCCACGTTTACTCCCCTTTCTGGTGAACCTACCGATACGGCCGTGATCGTGAAAAAAGGTGCCTCGGGAGGAACGCGCTGCCCTGGGTCAGCAACCGAACCCAAAGCTTTGAGCGGCAACTTCTGCGTGTACATCGCAGAAGAACCAGAAATCGAATCGGAATTCAGGCTTCTCCTGAAGCCAGACGCCTCTGGATTTGGCGCTGGCAAGGTCGGGGCTGTGCTGGGGATGCTGATCAAAAGCAATCAGTCCGGGAAAGACGTCTACGGCACCTGGGCGGCTACAGGCTGAGCTGGCGTTTCGCCTCTGACGAAGCTTGTTCAAGCGAGCCCCGGATGGCATGGCCATCCGGGGCTCGCTTGCGTTCCAGGTCTCAAGCTGCCTCAAGCGTCGCCGCCGCCATCCACAGCGCCTCGTCGACCGAGATCTGGGGGACGCCCTTTACCTGGACGGCGACGATCGCGACGCGGCGGGTCTCTGGTTCTACCTCACGGCCTTTGGCCGTGGTCCCAAACAGCAGCCCGACCGGGTCGCGGTCGTCGGCGACGACGAGGGTGCCCTGGGCCAGCTCGCTGGGCCGGCCGGCCAGGGACTCGCCTGGGGCCGAGTCGCGGATGCAGAGCCGTCCGTCCAGCCGGTCGGCGTCGAAGGCGCGCAGAGCTACACCGGTCTCGACGGTCGCGATCGTCAGCGCGTCGGCCGGGATTCCCTGGGTCTTGAAGGCGCCCTCGCGGATTCGCTCGAAGGCCAGCTGCTCGACCGGGGTGCGGGTGCGGTCGGGGTCGAGGCCGATCTGGCGGAAGAAGACGCGGTAGGCCCAGGGGATCGGGCGCTCGCGCATGTGGATCGCGTGGGCGCCGAAGAAGCGGTCGGAGAGTTCGCGCAGGCGGCCGCGTACGGTGTCGGAGCTGCGCGCTGGGGAGCAGTCGATCTCGATCCAGGCGATTCCGAGGCCGGGAAACTCTTCGGCCACGTGGGGGGCGACCCAGCCCTGCTCGGGGGCAGGCTCCCATCTCGGTCCGGCGCCGGCGCCCGCGGTCATCTCAGCTCTGTTCCGCTTCTCGAGTGGCCCGCAGCAACTCGTCGATCCTGGCGTCCAGCTGGGCCACGGTGAAGTTGCCGACGCTCGCGCTCTGCAGGGTGCCGCCGGGGAAGGCGTAGGCCAGGGTCGGGCAGCCGCCCACCCGATAGAGGCTGGCGACCGCTCCGTCGCGGTCATAGCCGACCGGCATCGTCCAGCCGTGCTGGTGGATCAGTTCGCGAACCGTGTCGCGACCATCGCGCACGTCCAGCGAAAGAAAGTTCACCCGCCCACGGTAGCGGCGAAATGCCTGCTCGACCACGTCCTGGCGATCGGCGCAATCGCCGCCCCCCTTGGTGAACCAGAAAGAGATCACCAGCGGCCGGTCGAAGAGGTCGCACACCCGGATCACGTCGGCGCCGGCAACGTGGCAGGCGGGGGTTCGCTTGGCGCTGTCCGGGCAGGGGACCTCGGACGATTCGCAATTGTCCTGAGCAACGTTGGCGTCGCCTTCGAGCTGGCTGGCGCCCGCCGGCACCGCGAACTCCGGCAGCGGCCAGCGCGCCGGCAGTTTGTCGAGTCCGAGCGTGCCCTGGTCGCTGCCGCCGACCCCGTGCAGGAAGGCGAAGGCGACCAGCGCCAGGAAGATCAGGCCGACCGTGATCGAGTAGCGATCTTTCACCGGCCCTCCCTCCAGACCAAGGTCGCCGGCAGCACCAGCATCACTCCCAGCAGCGCGACGGTGAGGTCGATGACGGTGACGAAGCCGAAGTCACGCAGCATCTGGATGTCGCTGGCGATCAGCACCGCGAAGCCGGCGGTGGCGGTGATGCCGGAGGCGAGGACCGCGGCCCCGGTTCGGGCGTAGGCCTGCCGCAGCGCCTCGGCCAGCGGCCGCCCAGCCTCTTTCTCCTGATGGAAGCGGGCGGCGAGGATGACGCTGAACTCGGTAGCGATCGCGATTGTCAGCGCCCCCAACGCAGCCGACATCGGATTAAGCGGAGTCCCAGTGATCCAGAGGACCAGCGAGGACCAGCCGGTGGCGAGCACGATCGGAACCAACGGCACCAGAGCCCGCGACAGCGAGCGATAGACGGCGAGCAGGGTCAGCGCGACAAGCACGATCCCAGCCAGCGCCAGCCAGTAGCGGCTGCTGGAGAGATCGGAAGCCGATTCGGCAGCGATCACCGGCAGCCCAGTCAGCTCCACATTGACCCCAGCCGGAGGCCCACCAGCGGTCCCGGGTGTTCCAATCTCCTCCCGCACCCGTTCAATCAACGCCTGCTGGTCATCGAGTGACTGAGCGCGAATGCCAAACGCCATCAACGCTGTGTTCCCGAGTTCTCCAGTCTGCGGATCTCGAGGCGCAACCTGAGCCAAGTCATAGTCCGGCAGCTGAGCAACAGTGGCCCGGATGCCCTGCTGGGTCAGCGTCTCGCCACCTCCGGCAACGAAATCGGAGAGCGCCGGGCCAGGACAGATTTCGGCGCTCAGACACGACGCTTTCGGCCCATCGAACCCATTTGCCTTGAGCACCCGCTTCTTAAAGGCGGCCATCCATTCAACCGTCGCCGGATCCGTGAGGTCTGGAGCTTCAACGCTGACATCGAGCTCCCCAGAAACGCCAGTCGCATCCTGCAACTCGTTCAAGTCGTGAACGGCAGGCAGACTCTGCGGTGCCAGCTGGCGGATGTCGGAGGTTGTCGATATCTGAGTCCCCGCGGCCCAGCCGATCACGGCCAGGGCCACGCCAACAGCAAGCACTCGCCCTGAATGCGTCAGCGCAAGATCAACCGCCCGCTCAGAGGACCGAGGGGGGCGCCCCTCCTGGCTGCGGCGTCCTCTTTTTCGCACAGACCAGTCGGCGAGAGAAGCAGCGCGCGAGGCGAAAAACCCAGCACCAGGAGGGGCACCCCCCTCGCCTCTCTCGACTCGCAGGCTGAGCGCAGCAAAACCAGCTGTCATCGCCAACCCGAAGGCGACCCCAACTCCCACCACCAACAGCAAGCCGAAGCTGCGGACCATCGGCGTGGGGGAGAGCTGTAAGGTGAGGAAGCCGGCTGCGGTTGCGAGGCATGCTGTGCCGATGGTGCGGCCCCCACTCGCTGCAGCCTGGCGAGCCGCCTCGACCCCCCGCAGCCCAGCCTCAACCGCCTCGTCATACCGAGCCTGCAGCTGGATCGCGTAGTCAACCGCCAGCCCAATCAGGATCGGCAGAACCGCGATCGAGGCCATCGTCAGCGAGCCGCCGACTAGGTCAAGTAAGCCGAAGGTGAGCCCCGCCGCGGCAAGTGCCAGCGCCAGCGGCAGCAGCCGGAAGCGTGAGCGGAAGACGATCGCCAGGGTCAGCGCCATCACGGCGACGGCGACGGCGAAGAGCACCAGCAGCGCGTCCTTCAGCGCCCGCGAGAGCCCGTCGACGACGATCGGCGCCCCGGAGACGACGTAGTGGCCGCCGTGCAGCTGGAAGCAGGGGGCAGGCTTGCCTTCGAACGGGCAAGCCTTGCGCGGCGTGGTGTCGGCGACGACGGCGCGGATCAGTTCGAGGGCGTGGTGGCGTTCGGATTCGCTCAGGTTGGGACGCAGCCGGACCACGATCTGGGCCGAGTGGCTGTTGGGGAAGAGGTAGGCGAGGCGGGCCTTGGGGGTGCCGCGCGCCTGGCTCAGGTCGAAGACGATCGTCGCCAGGAAGTCGGTGTTGCTGAGGCTCGGCAGGCTGGTGATCCCGTACTTCGTCGCCACCTGCAGCAGCAGTTCGCGCAGTTCGGCCGGGCTGCGATTGGCCGACAGGCGCTTGAGCTGGTTGTCGACCTGGATCACCGCCTCGTTGAGGAAAGTGGCCGGCCCGGCGACGTATTTGACCGCCCCGGTCTGAGCCAGTTCGGCGCAGGGCCCCGGGATCGGCTCGCCCTTCGCCGGGACCTTGGCCGCGAGGCAGCCCTCGAGCCGCAGCAGGCGCCCGAGGTTTTCGGTCAGGATCAGCCCCTGCAGGTCCCCCTCGGCGAGGACGACGACCGGGTCATCGCCGAAGACCTCGCGTACATGCTGGGTCGCCTGTGAGCTGGCCGTGTCCGAGTCGACCAGCGTCCCGGTCCCGGCATCGGTCGGCAGCTGAGTGGCGATCGCGCCGGCTGCCAGCGCCAGGACAACCGACACGGCGAGGACTGCCCGCGCGTGGCGGGCCGCCCAGCCGGCAATCGCGGTCAATCCATCGAGAGCGGACCGTGCACGTCCGCTTTGAGGAACTGGGCGACGAACTCATTTTCGGAGTCGAACAGCTCTTCTTTCGGCCCCGACTCGACGATTTTGCCGTTCCAGAGCACGGCGAGGAAGTCGGCGATGCGGCGGGCCGTGTTGAGGTCGTGGCTGATCGTCAGGTAGCAGCCGCCGTTCTCGGCGTGGACCTCGCGGATCAGCTCGCAGAGCAGCGCTGTGCGGACCGGGTCGAGGCCGGAGTCGGGCTCGTCGAACATCACGATCTGCGGGTCGAGCACCAGCGCCCGGGCGAAGCCGGCGCGCTTGCGCATGCCGCCGGAGAGCTCGTTCGGCATCTTGTAGATCGCCTCTGTCAGCCCCACCTCCTTGAGTCGGCGGTTGCAGATCTCGGCGATCTCTTCCTCGCTTTTGTCGGTGTGCTGGCGCAGCGGGAAGGCGGTGTTGTCGTAGATGTTCATCGAGCCGAAGAGGGCGCCGTCCTGGAAGAGGAGGCCGAACTTCTTGCGGACCTCGAAGAGTTCGTCGTCGGTCATGCTCGGGATCGACTCGCCGTGGACCAGGACGTCGCCGGAGTCCGGCTGCAGCAGGCCGACGATGTGCTTGATCAGCACGCTCTTGCCGGTGCCCGAGGGGCCGAGCACCATCGAGACCTGGTCCTCGGGCAGGCCGAGGTTGAGCCCGTTGAGGATCCGCGCCCGGCCGAACTGCTTGACCAGGTCGATGATCTCGATCGCGTCCTCGCCGCCGTGGTCACGCTTGCGGCCGGTGTGGAAGCGGTAGGGATCGGACTCGGATGGGTCAACGCCGGGAATGACGAAGTCTTTGCCCATCACTTTGCCGTCCTCGCCGACGTAGGGACCCGAAGCCGGGCTCGGGGCAGGGGTCTGGTTGGGCTCGTCCGACAAGGTCAGCCTCCTATTGGCGCTCGTGGGTTGGCGCCCCAGAAGACAAGGGTGCCAAGCATCCCGATGATGTGAACTAAGACGATATTGAGGACCATCGACTTCGCGGTCGCGGTGCCGACCCCGACCGGGCCGCCAGAGGCGGTGTAGCCGTAGTAGCAGCCGACCATCACGATCGCGGTCGCCATCACCATCCCCTTGACCAAGCTGAAGATCAGGTCGGGAGGGTTCTGGAACTCCCAGAAGATGAGGAAGTAGCCGCCGGAGGAGACATCGCCGATCTGTTTGACGACGGCGAGGTAGCTGGCCGAGTACATGACGCCGATTCCGACCAGGTACATGAAGGGGAAGGCGATCCAGGCGGCGAGCAGGCGGGTCGCGCAGAGGAAGGTGATCGGGGGCACGCCCATCACCTCGAGTGCGTCGATCTCGTCGGAGATCCGCATCGCCCCGAGCTCGGCGACGATCCCGGTCCCGACCTTGGCCGCCAGCATGTAGCCGAAGGCGTAGGGCATGATCTCGCGCAGGTCGCACCAGGCCGAGAAGACGCCGGCGTAGGCGGGCGCGCCCTGGGCGCGCAGCAGGTAGGCACCCTCGATCCCGCACTGCAGGCCGAGGGTGAAGACCAGGCCCCAGATGATCAGGGCCGAGCCGAGGATCAGGATCCCGGCCTGGCGCAGGCTCTCGCCGAAGAAGCGCAGGACCCGGCCCGAGTAGACCTGGCCGGCGACCATGCCGCCGAAGCGGGCGATCTCGCCGAAGGAGTCGAGCCAACCGCGCGGGACCGCGAGCCAGGGATTCATCGGATCGTCTGCAGCTCGGGGTTGGTGGCGAGCAGGGTCTGGGTGAAGACGTAGTTGAAGGCGAAGACGCCCATGAAGGAGATGACGACGGCCTCGTTGACGGCGCGGCCGACGCCGGCGGCGCCCCCGGACGCGGTCATCCCTTTATATGAGCAGACGACGGCGATCAGGGCGCCGAACAGCGTGCACTTGATCACCGAGCCCCAGAGGTCGGTGATCGAGGCGTTGGAGAAGAGGGTGGCGAAGAAGCCGCCGAGCGGCTGGTGGTAGAGCATCTCGGTGAGGATGCCGCCGCTGATCCCGAAGACCAGGGCGTAGATGTCGAGCAGGCCGGTGATCAGCATCAGCGCCAGGAAGCGCGGCACGACCAGGTTCTTGATCGGGTCGACGCCGAGCACCTGCAGGGCGTCGAGCTCCTCGCGGATCTTGCGGGCGCCGAGGTCGGCGGTGATCGCGGTGCCGGCGACGCCGGCGACGACGACGGCGGTGACGAAGGGCGCGAACTCGCGGATCGAGGCGAGCACGAAGAAGCCGCCGAGCCGGTCGAGCGCGCCGAACAGCGAGAGGAAGTTGGCCGCCTGCAGGCCTGGCGCGCCGAAGCCGAAGGCGACGGTCGAGACCAGCAGCGGGAACCAGCAGAGCTGCAGGGCGAAGAGGAACTGGCCGATGAACTCCTCCCCATAGGGGTAGGGGGGTTTGATCGCCGAGACAATCGTTCTCGCGGTCAGGAGCATCATCTCTCCGACCACCTCGAACAAGGACTTGGCGGGCGAAAATGCCCTGTTAACTGCGGTTCCGACCATCTGCTCCTCCAGAAGCGAAGCCACGCAAGTGCGGCTCCTTACCCAGTCGAATCAGTCTATGGGATGAGTGGGCGGCCGACGGTTACACGACTGTTGAGATCGGGCTAACGAATTCGGGGCCGCGAAAAAGGCGTGGGAGGGGCGCAAACCCCGTGGTATGTTCCGGCCGGTTTGCGGGGGAACTGCACAAACGCTCGGCGTTCCCGCCTTCGCTCCCTCGGAGCGGGCGCGGTCGCTGCGGCTCTGACGGTCTCGATCGCCGCCTGTGGAGGCGGCTCCTCCTCCGATGCCAACCAGCCGGCCGGCACCTTCAAGGTCCAGGTCGTGACCGCTGCATTCCCGACCTCGCAGCGCCTCGGCCAGACCTCGCTGCTGCGCCTCGGCGTCCGCAACACCGGCACGAAGACGATCCCGGCTCTTACCGTGACCACCTCGCTCGCCGGCAAGGAGGGCCAGACCTCGGCCCTGCCCTTCGGCTTCCGCGACCCGCGGGCCGGCCTCGCCCAGCCCGACCGGCCGATCTGGGTGCTCTCGGCCGGCTATCCGAAATTCGCTGGCTCCAACACGCCTGGCGGCGCCGTCACCTCGAACCCGAAGACCTTCGATTTCGGCCCGTTGAAGCCGGGCAAGACCACCGAGGCGGTCTGGAAGCTGAACGCGGTCAGGGCCGGCGATTACATCCTTCTCTACGGAGTCGACGCCGGGCTCAGCGGCAGCGCCAAGGCCGAGACGAGCAGCGGGGTCAAGCCGGGCGGCTCCTTCGCGGTCCACGTCTCCAGCATCCCGCCCAATACCGAAGTCACCGACAGCGGCGAAGTCGTCGAAATCGAAGAACCGAAGAGCGCCAGCCGCTAGTTTTTCCCGCATGGGTCGCCATGCGATCGCCAGCTTCTCCCTCGCCGCCTTGCTCGCCTTGGCGCTGCCCGCCTGCGGCTCGGCCAAGCAGTCGGGATCCAGCGTCGTCCAGACCAAGGCCTCGAAGGCAAGCGGCGGCGTCGGCCTGAAGAAGATCGGCAGCTTCGACAGCCCGGTCTACGTCGCCGGCGCGCCGGGCTACCCGAACCTCGTCTTCGTCGTCGAGCAGTCGGGCAAGGTTGCGGTCCTGCGCAACGGCCACCGGCTGAAGCAGCCCTTCCTCGACATCTCCGGGCTGGTCAGCTTCGAAGGCGAGCGCGGCCTGCTCTCGATCGCCTTCCCGCTCGACTACAAGAGCAGCGGCAGCTTCTACGTCTATTACGTCGACCACGACGGCAACATCAGGATCGACGAATACAAACGCGCCAGCCCAATCAAGGCGGCGGCGGGCTCGCGCCGCGCCGTGATCGAGATCCCGCACCCGGTCAACTCGAACCACAACGGCGGCCAGATGCAGTTCCTCGGCGACCTCCTCTACTTCGGCACCGGCGACGGCGGCTCCGGCGGCGATCCTCCCAACAACGCCCAGAACAAGGACGTGCTGCTCGGCAAGCTGCTGCGGATCGACCCGCGGCCCTCTGGCGATGCTCCCTACTCGGTGCCGCCGAGCAACCCGTTCGTCGGCAAGCCGGGACGCGACGAGATCTACAGCTACGGCCTGCGCAACCCCTTCCGCTTCTCCTTCGACACGGTCAGCGCGGCGCAGCCGCGGCTGGCGATCGGCGATGTCGGCCAGAACCGGTTCGAGGAGGTCGACTACACGACGGTCGGCGCGGCCAGCGGCGCCAACTTCGGCTGGGACGCGCTTGAGGGCTTCGCTCCTTATAAGGAAGAAAACAGCGGCACGCCTGACCCGGGCGGGACGACGAAGCCGATCTTCGCCTACAGCCACAGCCGCGCCGGCGGCAGCTGCTCGATCATCGGCGGCTACGTCGTCGGCGACCCCAGCCTGCCGAGCCTGCACGGCCGCTACCTCTACGCCGACTACTGCGAGGGCCAGCTGCGCAGCCTCGTCCCGCACCTGGGCAAGGCAAGCGGCGACCGCAAGCTCGGCCTCGCCGTCGAAAGCCCGACCTCCTTCGGAACCGACGACCATGGCCACATCTACGTCACCTCGCAGGCGGGCCCCGTCTACCGCCTCGTCCCTCGCTGAAACGCCCTCGCACCGGGCAAGCGCTCGGATTTGATCCACCCATGAGGCGCTGGGGCGGGTACAGTTGGCTGACCAGCCAACTTTGAAAGGGAGCGGTCAGGTGGAGAGCGGAACTGCAGAGGCGAGCACGGAGGCCATCAACGGGGCGAGCGCCAACGGCGCCGGCGGGAGCTTCGAGGTGCACAATCCCGCCACCGGCGCGGTGATTGCCAGCGTCCCGGTCGATTCGCCCAAGAAGGTGGCCGAGGCCGTGGCCCGGGTGCGTTCGCACCAGGCCGAGTGGGAGGCGCTTGGGATCGAGGGCCGCTACCACTGGCTCGGCAAGCTGCGCGACTGGCTGCTCGACAACAAAGAGCGTGTCGGCGACACGATGCAGGCCGAGACCGGCAAGGTCCGCGCCGATGCGACGACCGAGGGGATCTACCTCACCGACCTGATCAACTTCTACGGGACCAAGGCCGGCAAGTTCATCGGCGAGGAGAGCGTCCGCCCGCACTCGCCCCTGCTCGCCTCGAAGAAGCTCAGCATCCAGTACCGGCCCTTCCCGGTGGTCGGCATCATCAGCCCTTGGAACTTCCCGCTGACCCTCGCCCTCGGCGACGCGATCCCCGCCCTGCAGGCTGGCGCCGCGGTCGTGATCAAGCCCTCTGAGTTCACTCCGCTCGGGTTGATCGAGGTGATCGAAGCCTGGAAGAACGAGATCGGCGGGCCCGATGTCCTCGACTGCGTCCAGGGCACCGGCGAGACCGGCGAAGCGCTGGTCGACGAGGTCGACTTCATCCAGTTCACCGGCTCCGACCGAACCGGCCGCAAAGTGATGAAGCGCGCCGCCGACACCCTGACCCCGGTCAGCCTCGAGCTTGGCGGCAAGGACCCGATGATCGTCCTCGCCGACGCCGATCTCGACCGGGCGGCCAACGCGGCGACCTACGGCGGGATGATGAACTCGGGGCAGATCTGCATCTCAGTCGAGCGGATCTACGTCGAGGAGCCCGCCTATGACGAGTTCGTGCAGAAGCTGGCCAAGGAGGTCAACGGCCTGCGCCAGGGCGCCGACGGCCGCACTCCCGAAAGGGATGTCGGCGCGATGACCTCCCCCAATCAGACCGCGATCGTCGAGGGACAGGTCGATGACGCGCTCGCCAATGGGGCCAAGGCTCTGACCGGCGGCAAGCGGGTCGAGGGGCCGGGCGACTACTTCGAACCGACGGTGCTGGTCGACGTCGACCACTCGATGAAGGTGATGCGCGACGAGACCTTCGGCCCGGTCGTCGGGGTGATGAAGGTGCGCGACTCCGAGGAGGCCCTGCGCCTCGCCAACGACACCCGCTACGGACTCTCCGCCTCGGTCTTCGGTGAGAAGGAGCGGGCGGAGCGCGTTGCCCGCCGGGTCGAGTGCGGCGCGGTCAACGTCAACGACGTCCTTGTCAACTACCTGGCAATGGACGTGCCGATGGGGGGTTGGAAGGAGTCGGGCATCGGCTTCCGGCACGGCGAGTACGGGATCAAGAAGTACTGCCGCCCGGAGTCGGTCGTGGTGACGCGGATGAGCGGCAAGCGGGAGCCGACCTGGTTCCCCTACTCGAAAGGCCGCCGCAAGCTGGTCGGCCGGATCGCCCAGGCGTTCAACGCCCGCGACCTCAAGCGTCGCCTCGGCATGCGCGGCTGATTCCGCCTCCGCCGTTCTTAATGCCCGGTATGCGGAGAGAAGGAACAGCGGAACGGTCCCGGTAGCCTCTCTAGGTCATGGCTGATCGAGACTTCATAGCTGCAACCGCTGAGCGCGTCATCGTCTTCGACGGTGGCATGGGCGCGACCCTGGAGCAGTTCGACCTGACCCAGGAGGACTACGGCGGGCTTTTGGGCAAATGCCACGAGGCGCTGGTGCTGAACCGGCCCGATGTGATCGAGGGCGTCCATGCCTCAATGGTCGAAGCCGGCGCCGAGGTGGTCGAGACCGACACCTTCCAGGCCAGCCGGATCAAGCTCGACGAGTGGGGCCTGGGCGAGCACACGCTCGAGATCAACACCAAGGCCGCTGAAATCGCCCGCAAGGCGGTCGGCGAGGACCGCTTCGTCGCCGGCTCGATCGGGCCGACCGGCTTCCTGCCCGCCTCCGACGACCCGACCCTGGGCGACATCTCTTTTGCCCAGCTGGCTGAGGTCTTCACCGAGCAGGCGACGGGGCTGGTCGAAGGCGGCGCCGACCTGATCATCATCGAGACCGCGCAGGACATCCTCGAGGTCAAGGCCTCGATCTTCGGCGCCCGCGAGGCGTTCGCCAGGACCGGCCGGATGCTGCCGATCCAGACCAGCGTCTCGCTCCTGCCCCAGGGCGGCAAGATGCTGCTCGGCACCGATATCCAGGCGGTGCTGACGACGCTGATCGCGCTCGAGGTCGACGTGATCGGGCTCAACTGCTCGACCGGCCCCGAGGACATGCGCGACGCGATCCGCTTCCTCGGCGAGACCGCGCCGGTCCCGGTCCACTGCATCCCCAACGCCGGCCTGCCTCTGCAGGGGCCCGACGGCGAGACGATCTTCCCCGAGAAGCCAGGGCCGCTGGCCGCGACCCTGGGCGAATTCGTCGAGCGCTACGGCGTCGGCATCGTCGGCGGCTGCTGCGGCACCACGCCCGAGCACATCGCCGCGATCCGCGAGCGGGTCGACGGCAAGGTCCCCAGCAAGCGTCCCGCGCCAGGCCAGATCGAGGTCTCCTCGATGATGACCTCGACCCCGCTGGTGCAGGAGCCGCGGCCGACCCTGGTCGGCGAGCGGGTCAACTCGCAGGGCTCGAAAAAAGCCAAGGAACTGCTGCTCGCAGACGACTACGACGGCTTGGTCCAGGTCGCCGAGGACCAGGTCACAGGCGGTGCCCACGTGCTCGACGTCTGCGTGGCGCTGACCGAGCGCGCCGACGAGGACGAGCAGATGCGGCAGGTGGTCGAGCGGATCTCGCTAACCCAGCCCGCTCCGATCCAGGTCGACTCGACCGAACCAGAGGTGATCAAAGCCGCCCTCGAGCAGATCCCCGGCCGCGCGATCGTCAACTCGATCAACCTCGAGGCCGGCCGCGACAAGGCCGACGTAGTCGCGCCGCTGGCCAAGGCGCACGGCGCGGCGCTGATCGCGCTGACGATCGACGAGGTCGGGATGGCGAAGACGGCTGAGCGCAAGGTCGAGATCGCCAAGCGCCTGCGCGATATCGCCTGCGGTGACCACGGGCTCGACCCCGAGTCGCTGATCTTCGATGCGCTGACCTTCACCCTGACCACCGGCGACGAGGAGTGGCGGCCGTCGGCGGTCGAGACGATCGAGGGCATCCGCCGGATCAAGGCCGAGCTGCCCGGGGTCAAGACCTCGCTCGGCGTCTCCAACGTCTCCTTCGGCGTCTCTCCGCGGCCCCGTGCCGTCCTCAACTCGGTCTTCCTCCACCACTGCGTCGAGGCCGGGCTCGACCTGGCGATGGTCAACCCCAACCACATCACCCCCTACAGCGAGATCCCCGACGACGAGCGCGAGCTGACCGACGACCTCGTTTTCAACCGCCGCGAGGACGCCCTTGAGCGCTTCATCTCCCACTTCGAGTCGAAAGGCGAGGAGGCCGCCGAGGAGGCGGGCGACCCGACCGAGGGCATGGAGCCCGAGGAGGCCCTGCACTGGCACATCCTGCGCCGCAAGAAGGACGGGGTGGAGGACTGGATCGACCGCTCGGTCGAGAAGATCGGCGCCGTCCCGACCCTGAACAAGGTGCTGCTGCCGGCGATGAAGGAGGTCGGCGACAAATTCGGCGCCGGCGAATTGATCCTGCCCTTCGTCCTGCAGTCGGCCGAAGTGATGAAGCGCGCCGTCGCCCAGCTTGAGAACTACCTCGAGCGCATGGACGGCCACACCAAGGGCATAGTCGTGATCGCGACCGTCTTCGGCGACGTCCACGACATCGGCAAGTCGCTGGTCAACACGATCCTCACCAACAACGGCTACACCGTGATCGACCTCGGCAAGCAGGTCCCGGTCGACGCGATCATCGAGGCCGCGGTCGAGAACGAAGCCGACGCGATCGGCCTCTCCGCCCTCCTCGTCTCCACTTCGAAGCAGATGCCGATCTGCATCCAGGAGCTGCACCAGCGCGGGCTTGAGTTCCCGGTGCTGATCGGCGGGGCCGCGATCAACCGCGACTTCGGCCGCCGCAACCTCTACCCGAAGGGCAAAGAGTCCGACGAGGTCTACGAGCCCGGCGTCTTCTACTGCAAGGACGCCTTCCAGGGGCTCGACACGATGGACGCCCTGATCGACGAGCCGGCCCGCGAGGCGCTGGTCGAGCGGATTCGTGGCGAGGCCAAGCAGCTGCGCGAGAAGCCGGTCGTGATCGACGACTCGCCGCCGACCACTGACGCAAGCGTCCGCTCGGCGGCGCGCACCGATGCGCCGGTCCCCGAGCCGCCGTTCTGGGGAGCGCGCGAGATCGCGGTCGAGTTCGAGGAGGTCTTCCCCTACCTCGACCGCCACGTGCTCTTCAAGCTGCACTGGGGCGGGCGCGGGGTCAAGGGCGAGGCCTGGCGCGAGCTGGTCGAGGGCACCGACGAAGAGGAGGGCTTCGCCCCCCGCCTCGAGCGGATGTGGCGCGAGCAGGACTACCTGCACCCGCGTGCCCGCCTCGGCTACTTCCCGGCCAACGCCGACGGCAACGAGCTGGTCGTCTTCGATCCCGAGGACCACGACCGCGAGATCGAGCGGCTGGTCTTCCCGCGCCAGCCCAAGCACGACCGCATCTGCCTGGCCGACTTCTTCCGCCCGCTCGACGATTCCGGCGTGCGCGACGTGGTCGCGCTGCAGGGCGTCACGGTCGGCCCCGAGGTGACCGAGCTGATCGAAAAGCTCGAGCAGGAAGGTGAGTTCGCCGAGCAGCTCTTCGTCCACGGCCTCGGCGTGCAGTCGGCCGAGGGCCTGGCCGAGTGGCTGCACTCCGACGTCCGCCGCCAGCTTCAGATCGAGCCCGACCAGGGCCGCCGCTACTCCTGGGGCTACCCGGCCTGCCCGGACCAGTCCGAGCACGAGAAAGTCTGGCGCCTGCTCGGCCTCGAAGAGATCGGCATGACCCTCTCCGGCGGCTACGCCGTGATGCCCGAGCAGTCGACGGTGGCGATCATCGCCCACCATCCCCAGGCCGTCTACTTCGGCATGAAGTCGGGCTTCATCCCCGAGGACAAAGTCCCGGACGAGCTGATCGCCGGCACCGACCGCGGTGGCGAGCTGCCGCCAGAGTCGGACCCGGACGAGGCTGACGGCAACCCAGAGCCGTCGGCCGAGCCCGCAGCTTCCGCCTGATTGAGCGCCCAAAGGGGGAGACTCTCTCCGCGCGGTTCCTTAAGACAGCATGGCTGTCGAAAAGAACCGCTCACGCCCGGATAAACCTCTGGATCACGCACTCGCCCGCCTCGCGGCGAAGCAGCATGGGGTGGTCACTCTCGATCAACTTGGTCGTCTCGGATTGACTCCGAGTGCAGTCCGCCAGCGCGCCGAGGCCGGACGTCTTCACCGCTTGCACCGCGGTGTCTATGCCGTGGGACACCGCGAGATAGGGCACCGTGGAGAGCTCTTGGCTGCGTTGATGGCCTGCGGCGCCGGATCGGTGATCTCGCATCTCAGCGCTGCGGCACTCTTGGGGCTGCGGGATCGGTCGCCGACACTGATCGACACGATCGTTCCGGGTCAGGCCGGACGCAAAATTAACGGGGTCAGGCCCCATCGCTGCAGGGGGCTTGGTCCCGGCGAGGTCATCCGCTGCGATGGCGTGCCCTGCACAACGCCATCCCGAACGCTGGTCGACCTAGCTGGGATGCTAAGTCGAAAGTCGCTGCAGCGAGCCGTAGGGCAGGCGGCTGTGCTCCGCAGCCTCGACATCACGGCCATTGATGCAGCGATGACCTACGGCAGGGGACGGCGTGGGGTCACGCAGCTGCGGGAGATCATCGAGCCATGGCGGACCGAAGACTCAAAGCTGCCGTTAGTGAGGAGCACGCTTGAGGCCATGCTGCTGCCGTTGATTGTGAGCGAGGGTCTGCCGCGCCCCCTTTGCAATCACAAGTTACGAGTGGGTGACGAGGAAATCGAGGTTGACCTCTACTGGCCTGAGCAGCGCCTCGTTGTGGAATCCGACGGCTATGCCAGCCATGGCACTAAGGCGGCTTTCGAGCGCGACCCTCGGCGAGATCAGGATCTCCTCCTGAATGACTACCGAGTGGCGCGATTCACTTGGGATCACGTAGAACGGGAACCAAGTCGAGCGGTCGCCACGATTGCCCACCTCCTCGGCCCGCGAACAAGAGGAGGAGGCGAGCTGCCGCCGGAGTCAGACCCCGACGGCAGCTCTACCGAATTACTCAGCCAGCCTGGTTAGTGGCGGGCGAAGGGGTCGACGTAGAGGTCGTCGACCTGCCACTGACCCTTGTTGTCAGCTGGGGTGACGCGGATCTGGACCGAGCTCGGGATCAGCGTTCCGATGATGGTCGAGAGGCCGAGGACGGTTGAGACCGACTGGGTCGGCGCCCAGTTCGGGCCCGCGGTGATGGTGGCGCCGACCTTGGTCTGGACCAGGCCGAGCAGCTTGTAGACGGCTTCGACCCGCAGCTTCGAGGACGGGTCGCCGGTGTTGCGGGCGAACAGCCTGTAGGACGGGGTGTCGATCGCCATGCAGACCGGCGGGCTGCCGGCCGAGCTGCCAGCGGGAAGCGCCAGCGAGTTCGAGTCGCCGCTGCCGCCGACGTTGTAGCTCTCGTTGCCGGCGACGACAGCGGCGCCACCGGTCAGCGTCCAACCCGTGCCGCCGGCCTCGAAGCCGCCGTCGGGGGCAAGCACGTAGGAGCTCTGGTCGCCCCAGGGCTTAAAGACCTGGGTCGCGCCGGGGTAGGAGCACGCCTGGGCGGAGCCGGCGAAGGCGGCGAGGGCCAGAAGCGCGGTTGCAGTTACAGCGGTGATCGTGCGGCTGAGTTTCATTCGGGAAACCTCCTTGTCGCAGGCCAAAAAGCCTGGTCGTCAAAACCAAGCTGGCAGTTGAGCCATCTCGCGCTTTAGGCACGAGACCTCTGACTTTGCGCCCCCTCCTCGCGAAAGGTTTGCCCTTATTCAGCTGACTTATGTGGGTGTGTCTGCGGCGGGGATCGGCCTGGCGAGGGGGGTACTTAAGAAACTTCGAACAAACGTCTAGTTACTTTTCTTTCGCTAACTAATCGGGTTGCTCCACGCAACAATCGGTGGTACTTGTCTTGCGAGGGCTACGGATTTCGGCTTGTCGAGCCGATAGATCCCCGCGGCCTTACAAGTCCGGCCGCTACCCCTGAGACAAATGGCAACCGTCAGCGAGACACCGGAGCTGGAAAACCTCTTCGCCCTCGGGCGGGCGCGGGCGCTGCTCGGCGCCCACGGGCGCGAGCGACGGGTCGAGGGCACGGCAGCGGTCAGCTTCCTCGTCGTCGCGGTCGCGATGGCTTCGCTGATCCCGTCTCCACGACCGCTGGAACTGCCCGTCCTGATCTTTCTCGTCGCCGCCTATATAGCGACCTGCCGCGCCAAGTTCGACATCGCCGACGGCTACACGGTGCCGACCGAGCTGGTCCTGGTGCCGATGCTCTTCCTGCTCCCCACCCCGATGGTGCCGCTTGTGGTCAGCCTCAGCTGGGCGCTGGGCAGGATGCTTGACTACGCCACTGGCCGCACGAACATCCAGCGTGCCTTCCACGTCTTCGGTGACTGCTGGCACTCGGTGGGGCCTGCCTTGGTCCTCGTCATTGCCGGCGCTCAGGTCTTTGCCTGGGACAACTGGCCGATCTATGCGGTTGCCCTGCTCGCCCAGTTCGCCTTCGACTTCGCTGCAACCACGATTCGCGCTGGCATGGTCGAGGGCACCTCGCCTCGAACCCTCGCCAAACTGATGGCGCCGGTCTACGCGCTCGACGGCGCCCTGGCCCCGATCGGGCTGTTTGCCGCCTTCGCCGCAATCGAGCTTGGGCCGGCGGTCTGCCTGCTGGTCGTCCCGCTGGCCGCGGTCCTCGCCGTCCTCTCGCGCGAGCGCCGCGCCCGCATCGACCAGGCCCTTGAGTTGAGCAGCGCCTACCAGGGCACGGCGATGCTGCTCGGCGACGTGGTCGAGGCTGACGATGCCTACACCGGCAGCCACAGCCGCGGCGTGGTCGAACTCTCCCTCGCCGTCTCCGACCGCCTCGGCCTCGACCTGGGCCGCCGTCGCAACGTCGAGTTTGCCGCCCTCCTCCACGACGTCGGCAAGATCGCCGTGCCGAAGGAGATCATCAACAAGCCCGGCCCGCTCGACGACGACGAGTGGAAGATCATGCACCAGCACACGATCGAGGGCGAGACGATGCTCAAACGTGTCGGCGGCGTCCTCTCCGAGGTCGGGCGCATAGTCCGCTCCTCGCACGAGCACTACGACGGCAGCGGCTACCCCGACGGCCTCGCCGGCGAGGAGATCCCGATCGAGGCCCGCATAGTCACCTGCTGCGACGCCTTCAGCGCGATGACCACGACCCGCTCCTACCGCAAGGCGATGCCCTTGGAGAAAGCGTTGGCTGAGCTGCGCGACTGCGCTGGCACCCAGTTCGATCCTGACGTGGCCAGAGCGCTGACTGAGATCTCGGATACCTAGCGCCTTAACCAAGTCTCGCTTGAGATGGCGTCGGGCCGTGATCTAGACTCAGAAGCGGCTATATGGCGGATCTGCTCGAACGAGACACTCTCACTGCGCTCCGCATCGGTGGAGACGAGCGGCTGGCGCGGGTCGAGTTGCGCCGCCAGATCGGCAGGCTCGAGCAGGAGCTGGCCGGGCTCTTCGCCGAGGCTTTTCCGCGGGTCGAGCTCGACTGCGCTGTGGCCCCCGCGGCCAACGAGCCCCGCGTCCTCGACCTCGGCGAGCTGGAGCGCGTTCGCGACGATCTCGCGACCAGAATCGGCGCTGCCCGCGTCGCCCTCGACCAGCGAGCGGTGGTCGAGACCCGCAACCGCGAGCTGCTGCAGCGGATGTTGGCGGACCCCGCCTCCTACAAGTGGGTCAGGGTCTCCAACCGCGATGTCGGGGAGCCCGGCTGCGGCCACTGGCATTCTCGCCCGCGCCTCGGCGTGATCGGGATGCTGATGGGGTGGTGGCAGGTAAAGGTCTCGTCCGGGTGCCCGTTACCCGGGCGGCTTGTGGCCGTTGAGCAAGCAGCGCAAGCGGGCTAAGCGGCCGGCGCCGGCACAGCCTGCCCGCCGCCCGCCAAAAAGCGACGAGCGCCCGCCCGCCCCCTGGGGCGCCTTTCCGCTCGCCGAGCTGACCGTCCTCGCCGGGATCGTGATGCTGGTGATCGGCCTCGCCAGCCAGTCGCCGACCGATATCGGCATCGGGGTGGTCCTCGCCGGGCTCGGCGGCCTTGAGGTCTCGCTGCGTGAGCACCTCGCCGGCTACCGCTCCCACACGACCCTGCTCGCCGGCACCGTCTTCGTCCTGCTCGTCGGCGCTCTCTATTACCTCGCCGGCCTGATCCTGGCGCTCTGCTTGGGGCTTGGCGCCGTCGCCTTCGTGGCCAGCTTCCTCGCGCTCCGCCGGGCTTTTCGGCGAGCCTCAGGTGGGCTCAGCTTCAAAGCCGGCGGGCTGCGAGGTTAGTTCGAGTCGGGGCTAGGCGAGGACGGCGTCGCGCTGCTCGCTGCGGCCACGGCTTGCCAGCTCGGTCGAGAGCAGCAGGCGCTGACGCGAGGTCAGGGTGCCGAGCTTCTTGTTCTCGTTGAGGGCGAGCGAGCCGAGAAACTTGCGGACCCGCGTCTGGCCCCAGCGGCGCTGGCTGGCAAGCAGCTCGGCGATCGTCATGCTCTCGGTCTCCCAAGGGCACTCCTGCACCACTTCGGAGGCATCGACGTCCCCCCGGGCGATCGAGCGCTTCAGCTCGGCTCGCGCGAGCCTGACGAGGTTGGCGCGTTCAAGCGCCTGCATGTGCTGGGGGGCCCGCACTGATGAATTGTGCGTCTGTGCAGGGGATATCGAGGCAGCGTCCACTGGGACTCCTCCTAAAAAGAATCGTTAACTGGGCATCTCTTTTACGCCGGGCCGGCGGCATTTGCCGGGGCCTGGTCGAGTCGAGTTCTCAACCGGTCGCTCCACCCGCGTGGTGCGATCGACGCCGTCGGAAGGTATGCCGTCGAAGGGGGCAACGCAAGCCCGTGGTCACATAACCCGTACTGGGTCGTTCGCTAAGAGCAACTTTTTCGGGGACGGAGATGTTTGTCCCGATCCGGACAAGGCTGAATCTCCCCTCAACGGGGGATGTTGAAATCTCGTTACCGGCCCGATCCGGTCCGCGGAAGGTCCGGGAAGTCCTCGATCGTGCGGGCGATCGTGCCGAGCGCGGCGTCGAGGTGCTCGCGCTCGTGGGTCGCCATCAGGCTGGTCCGCAGCAGCGCCCCTCCGGGCGGGACCGCTGGGTGGATCGCGACGTTGGTGTAGACGCCGGCATCGAAGAGCGCTTTCCAGAGCAGCACCGCCTGCCAGTCGTCGCCGACCACGACCGGGACCACCGGGGTGGTCGCCACGGTGCCGTCGGGCAGCGTCCCCGGCTCGATCACCTCGAGGCCAAGGTGGCGCAGCCCCTCGCGCAGATACTCGGCGTTGGCGAGCAGGGCCTCGAACAGCTGCGGGCCGTCGGAGCGGATCACGCGCAGCGCCGCCAGCGCCGCGCCGACCGCGGCCGGCACCGCCGAGGCGCTGAAGATGAAGGAGCGCGAGCTGACCCGCAGGTACTCGATCACGTCGGCCGGGCCGGCGATGAAGCCGCCGCAGGAGGCGAGGCTCTTGGAGAAGGTGCCCATCCGCAGGTCCACCTCGTCCTCAAGGCCGAACAGCTCGCAGGCGCCGGCGCCGCGGGGGCCGAGCACGCCGGCGCCGTGGGCCTCGTCGACCATCAGCCGGGCGCCGTGGGCCTGGCAGAGCTCGACTATCCGCGGCAGGTCGCAGACGTCGCCCTCCATCGAGAAGACGCCGTCGACGATGACGAGGACGCCACCGCCGTCCTCGGCCCCGCGCTGCAGCATCTTCTCCAGCTTGTCCATCCGGTTGTGGCGGAAGGGGCGCAGCTTGGCCCCGGAAAGGCGGCAGCCGTCGAGGATCGAGGCGTGGTCGCCGGAGTCGCAGATGACGGTGTCGGCGGGCCCGAGGATGGTGCCGATGCAGCCGAGGTTGGCCTGGTAGCCGGTGGTGAAGACGATCGCGTCCTCGGCGCCCATCCACTCGGCCAGCTCGCGCTCAAGTTCGACGTGCAGCGGCGTCGTCCCGTTCAGCAGCCGCGAGCCGGTGACGCCGGTCCCGTAGGTCTCGAGCGCGTCGCGCGCCGCCTGCTTGACCCGCTCGTCGCCGGTCAGCCCCAGGTAGTTGTTGGAGCCGAGCATGATCATTTCGCGCCCCTCCATCTCGACCACCGGGCCGGCCTGCGAGGTGAGCAGCCGGAAATAGGGGAGGAGGTCGTGCTCCTTGGCCGCTTCGAGCTGCTCGAGGCGGTCGTGGCTGCGTGCCTTCTCGAAGATGTCAACTGGCGCCTTCGCGGTCTCGCTCATGTCCAGAGTGTAGGTTCCGGCCTCCATGGCAAGCGTCTCGATCAAGCCAGTTCGCAGCCGCGGCGAGCTCAAGCGCTTCGTCAAGGTCCCCTTCGCTATCCATCGCGACAGCCCGCAGTGGGTGGCGCCCTTGATCTTCGAGCGGATGGAGTTCCTCAACCGCGACAAGAACCCCTACTTCGAGCACGCCGAGGCCGAGTACTTCATCGCCGAACGCGACGGCAAGCCGGTCGGCCGGATCAGCGCCCAGGTCGATTCACGCTGGGACGAGTTCCAGGGCGGCAGCGACGCGATGTTCGGCTTCTTCGAGGCGATCGACGACCGCGAGGTGGTGGCGGCCCTGCTCGGGGCGGCGACCGAGTGGGCCAAGTCGAAAGGCCGCAGCCGGATCCTCGGCCCGATGGACTTCACCACCAACGAGGAGGTCGGGATCCTGATCGAGGGCTTCGAGCGGCGGCCGATGATCCTCGAGCCCTGGCACCCGCCTTATTACCGAGAGCTGATCGAGGCCGAGGGCTACGGGAAGACGATGGACCTGCTGATGTGGGAGCTGCAGTTCGGCGACCTCAAAGAGGGCGAGCGCTTCGATCCCTCGATCCACGTCGCCGCCGAAAAAGCCCTCAATGACGAAGGGATCGTCATCCGCAACATGCGCAAGCGCAACATGGCGGACGAGGTGCGCAGCTTCATGGACGTCTACAACGAGGCCTGGGGCGACAACTGGGGCTTCGTCCCGATCACCGACTCCGAGGCCGAGTTCCAGGCCAAGAACCTGAAACAGGTGATCGACGAGGAATGGGCCTACATGGCCGAGAAGGACGGTGAGGTGATCGGCGCGGCGCTGACCCTGCCCGACATCAACCAGGTGATGGCGAAGTTGAACGGGCGGCTGCTGCCCTTCGGCTGGCTCAAGTTCCTGCTCGGCAAGGGCAAGGTCGACCAGCTGCGCGTCTTCGCGCTCGGCGTCAAGCACGACTACCGCCACACCGGGGTCGCCGCCTGCCTCTACCTCAAGCACCTGGAGACGGCCGCTGGGCCGGGCGCGATCGGCGGCGGCGAGATGGGCTGGATCCTTGAGACCAACGGCCCGATGAACCGGGCGATGGAGGGGATGGGCGGCAAGGTCGTCAAGCGCTACCGGCTCTACGAGCGGGCGCTGTAGCGCCGTAAAGCCGCAAGTTCCGGGGATTACCCGGCCCCTGAGTTTTGGCGGCTTGGGGCCTCGCTAGAGTCGTCGCGGTGAGTGATATCGAGCTAGACGGCGAGATCTTGGCCGAGGAGGACGTTCCCCCCGGCGAGGGCGCCGGGCAGCCGGTGAGGGCATTGCCGCTTCCTTATGAGGAGCCGGCTTCGCCGGTGCTGCGCACCGAGGTCCGCACAGCCGCGATCGCCGCTGCCGGCGGGGTCCTGGCCGGCGCCGCCACCGTCGCCGCGGTGCGGGCGGTCGGCGCAGTGGGCAGCCGCAAGCGCTCGCCGAAACGCGTCTCCCGCCGCGCCTCGAAGAGCAACGTTGTGGCCAGCCGCTCCTTCCTGGTCGATGTCCACCTGCTGGGCCGCTAACTCGCGCCGATGGGCCTAAAACCCACGTATATCGTGGGAAATCGGCCCGTCGACCCGGTTGAGGTGGCGGTTCGGCCCGCTTCGCCCTACCGGTTGCCCACATATGGCGGTGGCGATTGGGTGATGCGGATTCGTGGCGGGGTTGTGACCCGGCTGCTCCATTGCGAGGGGCGCCCGGTCGTGGTCCGCGCCTGGCAGCTGGCGGCTGACCGGGTCGTCTTCCGGGCCGAGGCTGTCGATCCAGGCTTGATCACCTCATCGATCCCGCCGCCTGCCGTGGCGCCGCCCGCCGGCCGCGAGCAGCTCAGCCTGGCGATCGAGCGGATGCGCTTCGCGCTTGCGGTCGACGACGACCTCGGGGAGTTCCACCGCCGTTTCCGCCGTGACCCCCTGCTCGGCCCGCTGCTGCGCCGCCGCCCCGGCTTCCGCGTCCTGCGCAGGCCCTGGCCCTGGGAGGCGTTTGCCTGGGCGATGGTCGAGCAGCTGATCGAGTCCGAGCGGGCGGCGCTGATCGAGCGCCGGATCGTCGGCCGCTGGGGCCCGCGGCTCGGCGGCGATCGCGATGCTCTGCGCGACGTTCCCGATGCCGCCCTGATCGCCGGCCGGGCGCCGGCTGAGCTGCAGTCGATGGATCTCTCCTCGCGACGGGCGATCGCGCTGCGGACGGTTGCCCGCGCCGTCGCCAAGGGCGACTGCGACCTGGCCGACCCTGGCGACGACCGGCGCCTGCTCGCGATCCCCGAAATCGGCCCCTGGACCGTTCAGCGCCTGGGCCAGCACGGGCGCGGCGAACCTGACGCGCTGCCGGCCGGAGACCTGATCTACATCAAGCTCGTCGGCCGCTTCGCTGGCCTTGGCCGCCGCGCCACGGTGGCGGAGGTCGAAGAGTTCTACGCTCCCTATGCCCCGTTCCGGGGGCTGGTCGGTGCCCTTACCGCGAGCGGCCTGCATCGCGCCGCGGCCCAGGGGCCGCGGCTGCGCTACGCGGCCTGAGAGGGCTCGCGCGCTACCCGCTCCCAGCGCACGCAATCGTGCCTGGACGGACGTTCCCTCAAGAGACTCGTCGATTTGTCCGATAGCGCGTGTGATGGATGGGCCGACAAGGGACAAGAGCTGGCCTGAAGAGCAGGTCAACGAATTTCTAGATCAGATCTCCTCCGGCGGCGAGGACTATCGCCGCCTTGTCGAGCGCCTGCCGGCAATCGTCTACACCTCAGAGCTGGGCGAGCACGGGTGCTGGCGCTACGTCAGCCCGCAGGTCGAGGACATCCTCGGCTACAGCCCCGAGGACTGGAAAGCCGACCCCGAGCTGTGGTCGAAATTGCTGCACCCCGAGGATCGCGAGCGAGCTCTCTCGCAGGAGACCAAGGAGACGATCGGCGACCGCAACCCGCCGCCGATCGACTACCGGATGATCACCCGTGACGGCGACATCGTCTGGATCCTCGATGAGGCGGTGCTTGAACCAGACGAGGCCGGGATCCCGATCTGGCATGGCGTCCTCTACGACATCACCGAGCGCAAGATCGCCGAGCAGGAGCTGCAGCGGGCGGTCTCCCAGCAGGCTGTCGTCGCCCGCCTCGGCGAGCGCGCCCTGCAGGACGGTGACCCCGACGCGCTGATGCGGGCCGCGGTCTCGCTGATGGGAGAGATCGAGGGCGTCCAGAGCGCCTGTATCTGGGAGCTCGGCCGCGACGGCCGTCGGATGCACCTGCGGGCTGGGCTCGAAGACAAGATGGGCGGAGCCGGCCGGCGCGTCTCCGCCGCCCGCGATTCCCACGCCGGCGCGGCGCTGGACTCTGGCCTGCACGTGATCGTCGACGACTGGTCGGCCGAGCACCGCTTCACGATGCCGCCGGCCCTGCGGGTGCTGGGCGTTGGCAGCAGCCTGGCGGTGATGATCGACGGCAAAGACCATCCCTTTGGGGTGCTGGACGTCCACTCGCTTGAGCCCAACCGCTTCACGCCCCAGGACGTCCACTTCGTCCAGGCCGTCGCCAACGTCCTCGCCGATGCGATCGAGCGCCACACCGCCGACCAGGCTCTGCGCCACCGGGTCCTGCACGACTCGCTGACCGGCCTGCCCAATCGGCTTAGCTTCGTCGATGCGCTCAGCAGCGCGCTCAAGCGCAGCGCCACCTCGGGCTCGCCGGTCGGCATCCTCTTCCTCGACCTCGACCACTTCAAGCTGATCAACGACAGCATCGGCCACCACGCCGGCGACGCGCTGCTGCGCGCCGTCGCGCCCCGCATCCGCGCCCACCTGCGGCCCGGCGACATCGTCGCCCGCTTCGGCGGCGACGAGTTCGGCATCCTCGTCGACCGCCTCGCCGATGAGGACGAGGCGCTGGCGATCGCTGACCGGGTCGCCGCCGCCTTCGCCGACCCCTATCCGCTCGACGGGGTCGACCACTTCATCACCGCCAGCGTCGGCATCGCCGTTGCCCGGCCAAACGGCAACAAGCCGGTTGACGCCGAGTTCCTGATTCGCGACGCCGACGCCGCGATGTACCGGGCCAAGGAGCGGGGGCGGGCACGCTGTGAGCTCTTCGACGCCGAGATGCGGGCGCGGGCGGTGCGCCGGCTGGAGACCGAGCGCGAGCTGCGCCAGGCGCTCGATCGCGACGAGCTGGCACTCCACTACCAGCCGGTGATCTGCCTCAACACCGGCGAAATCACCGGCCTCGAGGCGCTGGTCCGCTGGCAGCACCCCGACCGCGGCCTGCTCGACCCGAAGGAGTTCGTCCCGATAGCCGAGGACAGCGGCCTGATCGAGCCGGTCGGCCGCTGGGTGCAGGAGGCCGCCTGCCGCCAGGCCCTGGCCTGGCACGAGCTGCGCCTCGACGCCCGCCCGCTCGACATCTCGGTCAACCTCTCCGCCCGCCAGGTCGCCCACCGCGACCTGCCTCAAATCGTCTCCGAGATCCTCGCCCGCACCGGGCTCGACCCGGTCCACCTGCGGCTGGAGATAACCGAGAGCGTCCTGGTCGAGGAGTCGGTGACGGCGACGAAGACCCTGGAGGCGCTGAGCGAGATCGGGGTCCGCCTCGTGCTCGACGACTTCGGCACCGGCTACTCCTCGCTCGCCTACCTCAACCGTTTTCCCTTCGACGCGCTGAAGATCGACCGCTCCTTCGTCGAAGCGCTCGGGATCGAGCAGGAGCGCACGGCGATCATCGAGGCGATCATCGGCATGGCCCGGGCGCTCTCATTGGACGTGATTGCCGAGGGGGTCGAGAACGAGGTTCAGCTCTCGGAGCTGCGCCGCCTCAACTGCGACTACGCCCAGGGCCACCTCTTCTCCCGCGCCCTGCCGCCGCAGCAGGTCTCGCGCCTGCTCGACGAAGGCTTGCCCAGCTATTCGGAGATCTTGCTGCCCGGCAAGTAGGCGTTGCTGAGCACTTCGCCCGGCGCCGGGTTGGCCGCGATCAGTTCGTTTTCGCCCATCCAGGCGATGAAGCGCGTCCACTCGGCCGGATTCATGCGCGGCGATCCGAGCAGCGGCAGCGTCGCCTTGACCTCGGCTTCGGTCAATTTCGGGTCGAGGGCAGGATTGGCTTCGAGCAGGGCGGCGGTCGCTGCCTTCGGGTTGGCTTTTGCCGCTGCGGTGCCCCGTTCCAGGGCGGCGATGAAGAGCCGGATCGCTTCCGGGTCTTCTTCGACCCGCGCCCGCTGGCCGACCAGGACCAGCTCGTCATAGGTGGGCACGCCGAGCTTGTCGACCGGGGTGACGACCGGGTCTTTGCCGCGCATCCGCAGGTCGACTCCCTCGACGTTGCTGAAGCCGCCGAGCATCGCCTGGGCGCTGCCGCCGACCAGCGCCGGCAGCAGGCCGAAGCCGACGTTGACGGCTTTGACGTCGGAGGTCGAAAGGTTGGCACGGGCGAGGATCGTCTTCAGGAAGGCTTCCTGGTAGGGGATGCCGGCTGTCGCGATCGTCTTGCCGCGGAGGTCGCCGACCCCTTTGATCTTCGACTTCTTCAGCCAGATCATCGAGGTCAGCGGCCGGTTGACCAAGGCCCCTACGGCGAGCACTTCGAGTCCTTTGTCGTGGGCGAGCAGGACCTCGGGCTCGTAGGAGATCGCCAGGTCGGTGCTGCCGGCGGCGACTTCTTTGATCGGCGTCGAGGGGTCGGCGGGGGCGTGGATCTGGACGTCGAGGCCGGCTTCGTCGAAGTAGCCGAGCTTCTGCGCCATGTAGATGCCGACGTGGTCGGGGTTGGGGTAGAAGTCGAGTGTCAGGCCGAACGGCTGGGACTTGCCGCTGACGTTCTCACTCTTCTCGCCGCAGGCTGCAAGCCCGAGCGAGATGGCGATCAGGGCGACTGCAACCGCGGCCAGCGACGTTTGGCGGAACTTCATCCCCTGCTTTCTATCGCCAAGTGACCAAGCGGCGCTCTGCGAGGGCCAGCAGGCCGAAGAGCGAGATCGCCATTATCGAGAGGACGAAGACCGAGGCGAACTGCCTGGCCGCGTCGTACTGGTAGCCGGCATTGAAGATCAGGTAGCCCAGGCCCGATTCTGGGGTTGCCAGCTCGGCGAAGACCGCGCCGATCACCGCGACCGCGACGGCGATCTTGGCCCCGCTGAAGGTGTACGGCAGCGCGGTTGGCGCCTCCACACGGCGAAAGGTCTGCCAGCGCGAGGCGTCGAGGGTTCGCATCATCTTGATCGCGTCGGGATCGACCGCGCGCAGGCCGTCGAGCGCGTTGACGGTGATCGGGAAGAAGCAGATGAGGGCGACGATCATCAGCTTCGGGCCGATCCCATAGCCAAACCAGACGACGAGGATCGGCGCCAGGACGATTACCGGGATCGTCTGCGAGGCGACGAGCAGCGGATAGAAGGCCCGCCGCATCGTCTCGAAGAGGTGCAGCACGACGGCGAAAGCGAGCCCGGCAACGAGGGCGCAGCCAAACCCGAGCAGTACCTCCTTCAGCGTCACCCAGGCATTTTCGGCCAGCAGCGAGCGGCTCTGCCAGAGCGATTCAGCGACTTCGACCGGCGAGGGGACGAGGTAGGGGTCGAGATGAAGGGCGGCGGCGATCGCGCCGGTTGACGCCGCTGCCTGCCAGATCGCGACGAGGCCGACGATCACGAGGATGGGGAAAAGCCAGCGCCTCACGGCGCACCCCGCCGCAGCGCCCGCATCGTCCGCTCGCGGGCGGCGACAAACTCCGGCGCGGTCACCGCGGCGTCGCGGTCCGCCGCCCGCGGCGCCGGCGCCCGCAGCTCCTCGACGACTCGGGCCGGGCGCGAGGAGAGGACGACGACGCGGTCGGAGAGGTAGAGCGCCTCCTCGACATCGTGGGTGACGAGGACGACGGTGCGGGGGTGGGCGGCAAGCGCCCCGGCCAGCCACTCCTGCATCTCGCCGCGGGTGATCGCGTCGAGCGAGGCGAACGGCTCGTCGAGCAGCAGCACCGGCTTGCCGGAGACGAGGGTGCGGAGGAAGGCGACGCGCTGGCGCATCCCGCCCGAGAGCTTGGCTGGGGGAGTGCGCTCGAAGCCGCCAAGGCCGAAGCGCTGGAAGAGGTCGCCCGCCTGGCGCCGCGCCTCGGCTCGGCCGACCCCGCGGTTGCGCAGCGCCAGCGCCGCGTTGTCGATCGCCGAGAACCAGGGCAGCAGCAGGTCGCGCTGGGGCATGTAGGCGCACTGGGCGATGCGCTCGGAAGGGGTGGTCCCGCCGCCGACCTCGATCGTGCCTTCGGAGGGCTCGCGCAAGCCGGCGATCAGCTCCAGCAGGGTCGACTTGCCGCAACCCGAGGGTCCGACCAGGCCGATCACCGAGTGCGGTGCGGCTTTGAGGTCGAGCCCTTCGATCGTGCGCAGCTCGCCATAGGCATGGCCGAGGCCGCCGATCGAGATCGCGGCGCCCGTCACTTCTGGGGCTGCGAGCCGGGCGCCTGGGGCGTCGATGTCACTGATTTCCGTGGCCATCTTGGTATCCTGGCGCACTCCGTGCTCCTGACCAAAAAGGTCAGGAAAGTCGATAAGCACCCCGCACGGCAATTTTATGGACCCGGCAATCATCGTCTTCGGACTTGGCATCGGCGTGCTCGTGGGAATGACGGGCATGGGCGGTGGATCCCTGATGACGCCTTTGCTGATCCTGATCTTCGGGATCCAGCCGACGACGGCGATCGGCACCGACATCTTCTACTCGGCGATCACCAAGACCGTCGGCGGCTGGCGCCACTTCAAGATGAAGACGGTCAACATGGGCCTGGTCAAATGGCTCGCGATCGGCAGCGTGCCGGCAGCGGTGATCGGGGTCGCCTTGGTCTCGGTGCTGGAGCGCCATATCGGCGAAGAACGGCTGGAGTCGATCGTCTACGCGGTCCTCGGCGGCACCCTGCTGATGGTCGGGATCATCACCCTGGCCCGGGCGCTGATCCTGCGCAACCTCGTCTCCGAGCGCGAGGACTTCGAGATCGAGCGCAGGCACAAGGTCGCTGCCGTCGTCATCGGCGCCACCACGGGTTTCGTGATCGGCATCACCTCGGCCGGCTCCGGCACGGTGATCGCGATCCTGCTGATCGCCGTCTTCCGCCTCGCGCCGAAGAAAGTCGTCGGCACCGATGTCTTCCACGCCGCGATCCTGCTCTGGGCGGCAGGGCTCGCCCACATCGTCGGCGGCAACGTCGATTTCGTCCTCGCCGGCAACATCCTGATCGGCTCGATCCCTGGCGTGATCATCGGCGCCTCCCTCTCCGACCGGGCGCCGCAGGGTTTCATCCGCACCGCCCTCGGCCTCGTCCTGATCGGCTCGGGCATCGTCACGATCCAGAAGGGCGACCCCACGGTCTGGCCGATCGCGGCGGCGGTCTCCGCCGTCGGCCTCGGCCTGGTTCTGGCCGCTCCGCACTGGCTCAACAAACGCCGGCTGCGGGAAGAAGAGCAGCAAGCTCGCGACCGCTCAGACGAGTTGACTCCAGAAGCCATCGGCTGACTGATTAACTAGCCAACGTGCGCGTCTCCGCGAAAGCCGACTATGCCGTCAGGGCCGCTGCCGAGCTGGCGGCTGCCGAGGAGGGCCCGATCAAGGGCGAGCGGCTGGCCGAGGCGCAGGACATCCCGCTGCAGTTCCTCGAGCACATCCTGCTGGAGCTGAAGCACGCCGGCATCGTCCGCGCCCGCCGCGGCGCCAAGGGCGGCTACTGGCTGGCCAAACCCGCCGACGAGGTGACGATCGCCGAGATCGTCCGCGCCGTCGAGGGCCCGATCGCCCACGTCCAGTCCTCGCCGCCGGAGGACATCGAGTACCGCGGCAACGCGGAGCACCTGCAGAAGGTCTGGATCGCGGTCCGCGCCAGCCTCCGCACCGTCCTCGAGCACGTCACCCTCGCCGACCTCGTCTCCGGCAACCTGCCGAGCGAGGTGGCCGAGCTGGCCGGCTCCCCGGACGCCTGGGCCGCCCGGTAGCAGTTCCGATACGAAGAATTTTCACTTCCGTCACTCCTGGGAGCCACGTGTCAAATCTCGGTTGCCAGGATCGGCGCATGGCAATGCTCGGAAATTCTCACATCGGTTTTCTCACAACAGGCGTTGAAGTAATCGCCACTGTGATCGGAGCCGGGATTGTCATCGGCGGCTTTGTCGGCGCAGGCCTCGGAGTGGTGGGTGGCCGGTCTCGCGGGGAAGTGGAAAGCGACGCTTTGCGAGATGGCTTCTGGGGCGGGGTGGTTGGGATTACATGTCTTATTGGCGATCTTTTTATGAGGTACGCTGGATTGTGATGGGCATGAGAAATATCTACATCTCTCTTCTTGTCTTCATTGGAATCGCGTTTCCCGGTGCTCTCCTGCTTCGACCCCTTGGTGGCGGTGCCATTCAGGCGATCGGTGTCGTAGCGCTCGTCACCTCCTACACGGTGCTCCGCGTCCTCGACGGCCGCGGTCTTTACCGCAGGCGAGGAGACTGAGCGCTGTCAGTCAGCCGTCGGCACGCCGCCGGCGACTACGTTGACGAAGTTCTCCAGGTGCCTGGTGGTCCAGCACTCGAAGGCGCCGTCGCAGTAGCGCTCATAGGCGGCCATCACCGAGTCGCCGTAATTCCAGTAGAGCTTCGGCTCCGGGTTGAGCCAGAAGAGGCGGCCGGCGCGCTCGGCGACCTGGGCGAAGATCTCGGCGTGGGGCTCGCGGCCGTTGGTGCGGGCGTCGCCGAGCACGATCACGGTCGAGCGCGGGTCAAGTTCGTCTGAGATCTCGGTCAGGAACTCCTGCCAGACCCGGCCGTAGTCGGTGTAGCCCGAGACATCGGCGACGCCGCCCTCGCTGGAGATGCGCTGGGCGATGACACGGAAGTCGCGCTCGTGCTCGAAGACTTCGGTCACCTCGGAGATGCGCTCGATGAAGACGAAGCTGCGCAGCTTGCGGAACGAGTCGTGCAGGGCGTGCAGGACCGAGAGGAAGAAGACGCTGGCCGAGGTGACCGAGGTCGAGACGTCGCAGAGGACGTAGATCTCAGGCCGGCGCGGGCGCTTGGGCCGGTAGCGCAGGTAGAGCGGCACACCGCCGGTCTCCAGCGAGGCCCGCATCGTCCGCCGCACGTCGACTGCCTGCCCCTTGCGCTGGCCGCGCTGCTCCTGGCCCAGCGTCGCCAGCCGCCGCTTCATCTGGGAGACGGCGCGGTGGACGGCGGCGAGGTCCTGGGTCGGGCTGGTCGGCAGGGCGCGGTCGAGCTCGGCCAGGGGCCGCGAGGGGGGGAGGGTCGAGGTGCGCTCGATCAGGTCGCGCTCAAGCTCGCGGCGCAGGTGGCGCTCGAAGCGGTGGAGCTGGTCGCGGTCGATCGTCACCTGCTCGCCCGCGCCGTCGGGCGCGGGCGGCTGGGGCCCGGCCGAGAGGCCGAGCGTGCGGCGGATCCGCTGGACGTCGACGCCGACCACGCCGGAGCCCTCGCCCTGGCGGCCGAAGGCGGCGATCGCCAGCCGCGCCAGGTCGCGCATCTCACCCTCGTTGCCCTCGATGATCGCCTGCCGGATCTGCTCGCGCAGCTGGTCGATGTCAAGCCGCTCGCCGCCCTCGCCGCGCTGCTCGCCCTCGCCGATCTTGCGCTCGACCGCCTCGGCCTCGGCGGCGCGGAAGAAGTAGCGGTCGAAGAGCAGCTCGAAGACGCGGCGATCCTCCTGCGACTTGGCGATCGTCGAGGCCAGCGCCTCGCGGAAGTCCTCCTGCGCGGTCCACGGCACCTGATCGAGGGCGGCGAAGGCGTCGAGGATCTCCGAGGTCCCGACCGCGACCCCCTCGCCGCGCAGTTCCTCGCAGAAGGCGAGCAGCTTCGGCGCCAGCCCCGGCGGGCCGGTCTCTAGCTTCGGCCCGTAGGGCGAGGCCGCCACGCGGCGCTCACCCCGCGGCTTTGCTCGGGGCGGCGAGTTTGACCCCGACCCGCTCGGCGACCAGGTCGATGTCGGTGCGGTGCTTGACCAGGATCGACATCGACTGCTTGAAGGTCTCGCTGTCGATGTCCTCGGCCCCCATCAGCAGCAGCGTCCGCGCCCAATCGATCGACTCGGCGATCGAGGGCGGCTTCTTCAGGTCGAGGGCGCGGATCATCCGCACCACCTCGACCAGGCGCCGCGAGAGCGTCTCGGCCAGCTCCGGAGTGTGGAGGCGGACGATTTCCATCTCGCGCTCGATGTCGGGGTAGTCAAGCCAGAGGTAGAGGCAGCGGCGCTTCAGCGCCTCGGTCAGCTCGCGCGAGTTGTTCGAGGTGAGGACGACGATCGGCATCGTCGTCGCCGAGACCTGGCCCAGCTCGGGGATCGTGATCTGGAAGTCGGAGAGCAGCTCGAGCAGCATCGCCTCGAACTCCTGGTCGGTCTTGTCGATCTCGTCGATCAGCAGCACCACCGGCTCAGGGCTGGCGATCGCCTGCATCAGCGGCCGCGCAAGCAGGAACTCGTCGCTGAAGATGTCCTCCTGCACATTCTCCCAGCCGGCCTCGCCGCCGGCCTGGATCCGCAGCAGCTGCTTGCGGTAGTTCCACTCGTACAGCGCTTTCGCCTCGTCGAGGCCCTCGTAGCACTGCAGGCGGATCAGGTCGCGGCCGGTAGAGCGCGAGAGCGCCTTGGCCAGCTCGGTCTTGCCGACCCCGGCCGGGCCCTCGACCAGAACCGGCTTGCCGAGCCGCTGGGCGAGGAAGGAGACCAGCGCCGCGGGCTCGTCGGCGAGGTAGCCGGCCGCGGCCAGCGCCTCCTTCGTCTCGGCAACCGATGCGGGTGTGGGCGCGTCGCTCATGGCCGCCGATGATAATCAGCCCGGTGCTCGAACTCGCTCTGCCGCTGGCCACCCTGCTCCCTCACACGGATGGCCCATACGTCGCCCTGGTCCTGATCGGGTTCGTGATCGGGATCTTCGGCCACCTCTCCACCCAGCGCTGGCTGGTCGCTGCCGGGATCATCCTGATCTTCCTCGGCGCCCTGCTCTTCCCCTTCGCGGTCAACGTCACCACCGACCAGCCGGCCCCGCAGATCGAAACCTCCGAACCCTCCCCGTAGCCGCCGACACGGGTCTAGGATCGTCCGATGGGACGGGAAGAGGTCAGCTTCAGCTCTAGGGGCGAGCAGTGCGCGGCCTGGCTCTTTCGGCCCGAGGGCGCCTCCGGCCGAACTCCCTGCGTGGTGATGGGCTCCGGCCTCTCCTGCGTGCGCGACCAGGGGCTCGACAGATTTGGCGAGCGCTTCGCCGCCGCCGGGATCGCCGCCCTCGCTTTCGACTACCGCTGCTTCGGCGACAGCGGCGGCGAGCCACGGGGGCTGATGGACGCCGCCCGCCAGCGCGACGACTTCCGCGCCGCGCTCTCCTTCGCCCGCTCGCTCGACTTCGTCGACCCCAACCGCCTCGCCCTCTGGGGCTACTCGCTTGGCGGCGGCCACGTCCAGTCGCTTGCGATCACCGATCCGGGAATCGCCGCCGCCGTCTGCGTCGTGCCGGTGATCAGCGGCGTTCGCAGCCTTGCCCACATCGCCGGCCCCGTCCATCCGCTGCGGCTGGCGGGCGCGGGGCTGCGCGATGCCGGTCGCGCTCTGCGCGGGGCGCCGCCGCACCGGATCCCGGCCGGCGGTCCGCCTGGCTCGGTCGCGGTCATCAACAGTCCCGAAGCCGCCGCCGGCTTTGCCGCGATCACCCCGCCGGAGAGCAGCTGGCGCAACGAGCTCTGCGCCCGCGCCGTGCTCGCCCCGCCCTACCGGCTCGCTCATAAGACCGGCGGGATCGCCTGCCCGGTGCTCTATGCGATCACCGACGGGGACGACGTCAACCCGCCGGCGCTCGGCATCGCCGCCTCGCGGCGGGCGCCGCGGGGAGAGCTGCGCCGCTATCCCGGCGGCCACTTCGATCCCTTCCTCGGCGAGACCTTCGAGCGGATGGCGGCCGACCAGGCCGACTTCCTGTCGCGGCATCTGGGGCAGGGATGACGACGCGCCTCGGAGAAGTCGACCTCTCGCTTGAGCTCAGCCGCAAGGAAGAGGAGCACGAACTCGGCCTCGCATGGAAGCGCCTTGTCCAGCTCCGGCTCACGCTCGGCGGCCTGATCGGCGAGCGGGGGATCGGGCCTCCGGTCTGCGTCGTCTTCGAGGGCTGGGACGCCTCCGGCAAGGGCGGCGCGATCAAACGCCTGGTCTCGCCGCTGGACCCGCGCCACGTCCGCGTCGTCCAGTTCGCCGCGCCGAGCGACGACGAGCGCCGCCACCACTTCCTCTGGCGCTTCTGGCCCGTCCTGCCCGGCTGGGGAGGGATGGCCGTCTTCGACCGCTCCTGGTACGGGCGGGTCCTGGTCGAGCGCGTCGATGGGCTCGCGACCCGCGAGCAGTGGCTGCGCGCCTACGACGAGATCAACGCCTTCGAGCGCACGCTTGCCGACGAGGGCACGATCCTGGTCAAGCTCTGGCTCCACATCTCCGAGGCCGAGCAGCTGCGCCGCTTTGAGGCCCGCGCCGCCGATCCGCTCAAGGCCTGGAAGCTGACCGAGGACGACTGGGCCAACCGCGCCAAGCGAGGCGAGTACGAGCAGGCGGTCGAGGACATGCTCGCCCGCACCGACCAGCCCCACGCGCCCTGGCGGCCGATCGCGGCCGAGTCGAAGCGCTACGCCCGCGTCGCCGTGGTCCGGGCCGTAAACGAAGCAATCGAGGCTGGAATGCGGAAATGGGGGCAGGAGCCGCCGCCATCGTCATAGACTCTTGTCCTCCAGACCCGACTTAGCCAGGAGGACGTACCGCTTTGAGCCGACTTCGAATCTTCTTACTCTTCGCCGCGCTGACCGCGCTGGCCACCGCCTTTGCCGCCTGCGGCAGCAGCAGTGACAGCAGCAGCGAGAACCCGCAGAGCGTCATCAAGGACGCGACCCTGCAGGGGATCAAGAGCGGCAATATCGATCTCTCCCTCTCGGTCAACGTCGAGGGCGACGAAGGCGGCAAGGTCGACGTCAGCCTCGACGGGCCGTTCCAGAGCCGCGGCGCGGGCCAGCTGCCGCTCTTCGACGTCAACGCCAAAGCGAACGGGTCGGTCAACGGCAAGGACGTCAACTTCGACGGTGGCGTCGCGCTGCTCGCCGACAAGGCCTTCGTCACCTACGAAGGCACCCCCTACGAAGTCGACCCGACCACTTTCAGCTTCGTCAAGGCGGCGATCGAAAAAGCCCAGAACCAGAGCGGCGCCCAGGGCAGCTCCACTGACGTGACCGCCTGCCAGGAAGCGGCCACCGGGCTCAAGGTCGAAGACTTCATCGACAACCTGACCAACGAAGGCACGACCGACGTCGGCGACACCAGCACCACCCACGTCAGCGGCGACCTCAACGCCCCCGGCGCGATCGACGCTCTGATCGAACTGGTCGAAAATCCAGCCTGCGCGGCCCAGCTCGGCGCCGCCGGCCCGATCCCCTCGACCGCCGAACTCGACCAGGCCAAGGGCCAGGTTCAGAGCGCCCTGAAGACGGCGCATGTCGATGTCTACGTCGGCGACGACAACATCGTGCGGCGGATCTCGGCCGAACTCTCGATCGAACCGCCGGCGAGCAGCGAAGGCGGCCCGAAAAAGGTCGACATCAGCTTCGACCTCTCGCTTGAAGGCGTCAACGAAGAACAGTCGATCACTGCCCCGAGTGGCGCCAAGCCGCTCAACGATCTCTTCCTCAAGCTGGGGATCAACCCGATCGAACTGCTCGGCGCTGCCGAAGGCGGCGGCCTCGGCGAATTGCTGGAAGGCGCGACTGGCGGCAGCACCGGCGGCGGCTCGACCGCAGGCGGCTCCTCCTCCGGCTCGGCGCAGCAGGCCTACCTGAAGTGCCTGCAGGGCGCCTCGACTCCGGTCGACCTGCAGGAATGCGCCACCTTGCTGCGCTAGCTCTTAGCGCCAAGCGTCTTGCGAAGGGCCCCGCAGCTGCGGGGCCCTTCGCGTTTCCGCATACCCTTGCGGCGAATGACGGGCGAGCCGCGCAACCCAAACCAGCCAAAGCTGAACGCCTCCTTCCTGCGCACCCCCGACGGCTGGCCCTACCTGCTGGCGCCGCTGATCCCGCTGGCGGTGGCGCTCGACCTGGCCGGCGCCTCGGCCAGCATTGTCTTCCTCGTCTCGGCCCTGGGGATCGTCCCGACCGCGGCTCTGATGGGCCGGGCGACCGAGGAGCTGGCGGCGCGCTCGGGCCCCGGCATCGGCGGCCTGCTCAACGTCACCTTCGGCAACGCGCCGGAGCTGATCATCGCCCTCTTCGCCCTCGGCCAGGGCCTGCACGAGGTGGTCAAGGCCTCGATCATCGGCTCGATCATCGGCAACATCCTGCTCGTGCTGGGGGCGGCGATGCTGGCAGGCGGGCTCGGCCGCGAAAAACAGACCTTCAGCAAGACCGGGGCCAGCGTCCAGACCTCGATGCTGCTGCTGGCGGCGGCGGCGCTGCTGATGCCGGCGATTTTCGAGCTGGTCGAGGGCAAGGGCCTGCCCCAGCCCGGGGCCGAGATCGTCCACTATGGCTCGACCGTCGAGCACCTCTCGCTCGCGGTCGCGATCGTGTTGATCGCGACCTACGTCCTCGGCCTGGTCTTCTCGCTCAAGACCCACCGCGACATCTTCAACCCCGATTACGGCGACGAGGACAGCTGGGGCTGGTCGACCCGCACCTCGGTGATCGCGCTGGCGATCGCCGGCGTCCTGGTCGGGGTGATGTCGGAGGTCCTGGTCGGCTCGATCACCGAGGCCAGCCACGCGGTCGGCCTCTCTGAATTCTTCATCGGCGCGATCGTCGTCGCGATCGTCGGCAACGCCGCCGAGCACTGGGTCGCGGTCCTGGTCGCGATGAAGAACAAGATGGACCTCGCGGTCAACATCGCGGTCGGCTCCAGCGCCCAGGTCGCCCTTTTCGTCGCCCCGGTGCTGGTGATCGCCTCCTTCTTCATCGGCCCGCACCCGCTGGCGCTCGTCTTCAACGGCTTCGAGCTGGGCGCGATCCTGCTCGCGGTGTTGATCGCCAATTACGTCACCCAGGACGGCGAGTCGACCTGGTTCGAGGGCGTCCAGCTGCTCGCCGTTTACGTCGTCTTCGGCATCGCCTTCTACTACGCCTGACCGACTTTGACCCCAGCCCAGTGGGGTGAATGTCGGCTACGCCGAGATCAGGCGGGCGTGAGCTCGGCCAGCGCCTTCAGCACGAGGTCGTCGTGCGTTTTCGGCGAGACCTTGGGGAAGACCTTGGCGATCTTGCCCTCGGGGTCGATGATGAAGGTGCAGCGCTGCACGCCCATGTACTTCTTGCCGTACATCGACTTCTCGACCCAGGCGCCGTAGGCCTCGGCGACGGCGTGGTCGGCGTCGGCGAGGAGGGTGAAGTCGAGGTCGTATTTGCCGGCGAACTTCTGCACCGCCTCGACCTTGTCGGGGGAGGCGCCCAGCACCCGGGCGCCGGCGGCCTTGTACTCGGCGCGGCGATCGCGGACGCTGCAGGCCTGGGTCGTGCAGCCGGGGGTGTCGGCGCGGGGGTAGAAGTAGAGGACCACGGTCTCGCCGCGCAGGTCGGAGAGCTTGACCTCGTCGCCGTTCTGGTCGGGGAGCGCGAACTCCGGCGCCTTGTCGCCCGCGGCCAGCATCAGTCCTCGCGGCCTGGGTCCTGGCCGTCCTCGCCTTCGTCGAGCTCCTCGTCGCCCTGCTCCAGGGCCGTCTCGGAGACCGAGCTGCTGGAACCGGGGTGGTAGTGGGTCTGGAACTTCTCCAGCAGCAGGTCGCGGCGATCCTCGTCGACCGGCACGTCCTCGGAGATTCGCACCCACTCGGCGCCCTCGTAGGCCTCCATGTTGAAGACCTCCTGATCGATCGAGGTCGAGTCGTCGACGACGACGACGACCTCGGTCTGGGGGTTGAAATAGGTCCCCGGCTGCATCAGCAGGTCGTCTACCTCGTAAAGGTTCTCGTCGGCACCAGCCATCAGGTCGATCCTATGAAATCTTCGAGCTGGCGTTCCACCTCGGCCTCGACGTCGAGCGGCTGCTCGCCCTGGCGCATCCGCCTTTCGTTGCGGGCGAGGACGAGATCGCGGACCTCGGCCCGCAGCTCCTCGCTGATCGTCGGCTTCGGCGCCGCCAGGTCCATCGCCCGCTGGACTTCCGCCTCGATGTCGATCGGGCCGCCGCCGCGCCGTTGCCGGCGGAACGACTTGGCCTCGATCATCTGGCGCGCCTCCGCCTCCTGCACGACCCGGGTCACAGGCGAGGCCAGCTCCAGGGCCTTGCGCTCCGGCAGGTCCTGGTCGATCGCGAACGGGCCCTGGCCGATCGAGTCCCAGGAATTGGCCACCCGGTGGAAGAGGATGCCCGCCAGCGGCGCCGCGACGCCGGTGAAAAGCAGCACCGCCGCGCACTTGTCGGCCACGCTCGTCGCCAGCACGGGATCCACGCGATCAAGGGTAGACCGCCCCACGGAATCCGGCTTGTTCGCTAGTCTTCTGCTTGGTTGACTGACCAGTCAATCGGCGGCGCTCCGCCGATCCCGGCGATCGCCCCCTCAAAGCTTTGTTGCACGGAAAAAAGGAGCCTCGAGCAGTGGTTGATTTCACCCTGACCGACGAGCAGAAGGACCTGCGCGAGCTGGCGCACACCTTCGCTGAGAAAGAGATGCGACGTGTCGCCTGGGAGTACGACAAGGACGGCACCTGGCCGCAGGACATCATCGACAAGGCGTGGGAGGTGGGTCTGATGAACACCCACGTCGCCGAGGAGTACGGCGGCCCCGGCCTCGACTACCTCTCCGGCTGCCTGATCGAGGAGGAGATGGGCTGGGGGTGCTCCGGCATCGGCACCAGCCTGATGGCCAACGGCCTCGCCTCGGCCCCGGTCAGCCTCGGCGGCTCGCACGAGACCAAGAAGAAGTACCTCGGGATGCTGACCGAATCGCCCAAACTCGCCTCTTTCTGCCTGACCGAGCCGGATGCCGGCTCCGACGTCAGCGGCATGAAGACCCGCGCCGTCAAGCAGGGCGACAAGTACGTCATCAACGGCTCCAAGTGCTTCATCACCAACGGCACCTACGCTGACTGGTTCACGGTCTACGCCAAGACCGACCCAGAGGCAGGGCACCGCGGGATCAGCGCCTTCGTCGTCGACGCCAACCTCCCTGGGGTTACCGTCGACAAGAAGGAGGACAAGATGGGCCAGCGGGCATCGAACACCGCGACCATCTCCTTCAACGACGTCGAGATCCCGGCCGAGAACCTGATCGGCGAGGAAAACAAGGGATTCAAGCTGGCGATGATGACCCTGGACCGGACCCGTCCCGGCGTCTCGGCGATGGCGGTCGGCATCGGCCGCGCCGCCTTCGAGTACGCCACCGAGTACTCGAAGGAAAGAGTCCAGTTCGGCGTCCCGATCGCGATGCACCAGGCGATCCAGTTCATGATCGCCGACATGGCGACCAAGGTCGAGGCCGGCCGCCTGCTGGTCTGGAGCTCGGCGACCCTTCTTGACCAGGGACAGCGCAACAGCCGCGTCTCCTCGATGGCCAAGCGCTTCGCCGCCGACTCGGCGATGGAGATCACCGTCGACGCCGTCCAGGTCTACGGCGGCTACGGCTTCATCAAGGAGTACCCGGTCGAGAAATTGATGCGCGACGCCAAGATCATGCAGCTCTACGAGGGGACCAGCCAGATCCAGCGCCTGGTCATCGCCAAAGAGGTGCTGCTGCCGCGCCAGGTCGAGGAAGTCACGCCTGAGGCTGAAGCCCTCGCCAAAAAGGCAGAAGAGAGCCAGGCCGAGCAGGCAGCCGCTACGGTCTAGCCCATGGACGTCTCCGAGCGCGCTGCCGAAGGTAAAGCGGCGCGCTCGGCAGCGCCCCGCTCCGCGCTCGCGGAGTGGGAGCCTTCCGCCGACCGGCCTGACCCGGTCGGCATTCTCGAAAAGCAGGCCGAGACCCGTGTCGCGGAGCTGATCCCGATCCGCCACGGGCGGATGGCGGTATCGCCCTTCACCTTCTACCGCGGCGCCGCCGCGGTGATGGCCTCCGACCTCGCGGTCGCGCCGACCTCAGGGTTGCGGGTGCAGATGTGCGGCGACGCCCACCTCTCCAACTTCGGCGCCTTCGCCGCTCCCGACCGCAGCCTTGTCTTCGACCTCAACGACTTCGACGAGTCGCTGCCGGGCCCCTGGGAGTGGGATCTGAAGCGGCTGGCGGCGAGCTTCGAGATCGCCGCCCGTGAGAACGGCCTCAAGCGCAAGGAGCGGCGCTCGATCCTGCTCACCGCCGGGCGCGCCTACCGCGAGGCGATGCGGAGCTTTGCCTCGATGCGGAAATTGGATATCTGGTACGCCCGGCTCGATGTCGAAAAAGTGCTGGAGGAGTTGCGCGGCCAGGGCGGGGTGACGACGAAAAGATTGGAGAAGAGCGTCGCCAAGGCGCGGGGCAAGGACAACCTGCGCGCCCTTGACCGGCTGACGACCAAGGTCGGGGACGAGCTGCGCTTCATCGACGACCCGCCGCTGCTGGTCCGCGCCAACGATCTGATGGCCGACGACGAGACCCGCGACTTCGAGCAGGTGATCCGCGGCGTGCTCGCCGCCTACCGCTCGACCCTGCAGGGCGACCGCCGCCAGCTGCTCGACGGCTACCGCCTGCGCGACCTGGCCCGCAAGGTGGTCGGGGTCGGCAGTGTCGGCACCCGCGCCTGGATCGTGCTGCTGACTGGCCGCGACGACTCCGATCCGATGGTCCTGCAGGCGAAGGAGGCCGAGGCCTCGGTGCTCGAGCCCTACGCCGGCGCCAGCCGCTTCCGCAACCACGGCCGCCGCGTGGTCGAAGGCCAGCGCCTGATGCAGGCGGCGAGCGACAGCTTCCTCGGCTGGTGCCCGGCGGTCGGGATCGATGGCCGCGAGCGCGACTTCTACGTGCGCCAGCTCTGGGACTGGAAGCGCTCGGTCGACACCGAGACCCTGCCGCCCGAGGGCCTGGCGATCTACGCCCGCATCTGTGGCTGGACCCTGGCCCGCGCCCACGCCCGCTCCGGCGATCCGGTCGCGATCGCCGCCTACCTCGGCGCCGGCGAAGCCTTCGACAACGCGATCGCCGAGTTCTCGCGCCGCTACGCCGACCAGAATGAACGCGATCACGTCGCCTTCCTCGAGGCGATCGGCTCCGGCCGGATCAAGGCGCAGGACGCCTGAGCTTTGAAGACCTGGCGCGTCATCCTCATCCTCGCTGCTGCCCAGTTCATCCTGGTTCTGGACACGACGGTGATGAACGTCTCGATCTCGGCCGTCGTCGCCGACCTTGACACCACGGTCGAGCAGGTCCAGCTGGCGATCACCGCCTACATGCTGGTGATGGCCTCGACGATGCTGATCGGCGGCAAGCTCGGCGATATCTGGGGCCGACGGCGCGCCTTCCGCATCGGCCTCGTCGTCTTCGCCATCGGCTCTGGCCTGACCTCGATCGCGCCGACGGTGGGGTGGCTGCTGTTCGGCTGGTCGCTGCTGGAGGGCTTGGGGGCGGCGATCCTCGTCCCCGCCCTGGTGGCGCTGATCGCCTCCAACTACGAGGGCCAGAAGCGGGCCACCGCCTACGGCATCATCGGCGCCGTCGCCGCCGCGGGCGCCGCCGCCGGGCCGCTGATCGGCGGCGCGGTGACGACCGCGGCGAGCTGGCGGGTCGTCTTCGCCGGCGAGGTGGTGATCGCGATCTTCGTCCTGCTCGCTTCGGGGATGATCAAAGATGCCCCCCGCGAAAAAGTCGGCAAGCTCGACTGGGTCGGCGCCGGCCTCTCCGTCGCCGGCCTGTTCATGATCGTCCTCGGGGTCCTGCAGGGCAGCTCCTGGGGCTTCATCCTGCCCCACAACCCACCCAGCGTCGGCGGCAACGAGATCACTCCGCTCGGGCTCTCGCCGGTGCCCTTCGTGATCCTCGCCGGCTTCGGCATCCTCGGCCTGTTCGCCCGCTGGGTCGAGCGCCGCGAGGCCCGCGGCGAGGAACCGCTGCTGCGGATGGCGCTGCTGCGGATCAAGCCGCTGCGCGGCGGCGCGGTGATGTTCTTCTGCCAGCAGGTGATCCTGCTCGGCACCTTCTTCGCCGTGCCCCTCTACCTGCAGGTGGTGCTGGGCAAGGATGCCTTCGAAACCGGGGTGAAGCTGCTGCCGCTCTCGATCGTGATGCTGGCGACGGCGATGGCCGCTCCCAGGCTGTCGTCCCACTTCTCTCCCCGTGCGATCGTCCGTGCCGGCCTGGTCGCCCTGTTGATCGCGGTCCTTGGCCTGGTCGGCTCGGTCGACCAGAGCCTCAACTCGCTCTCCTTCGCGGTCTCGCTGGGGGTGATGGGCTTCGGCGCCGGGCTGATGGTCTCCCAGATCGGCAACGTGATCATGTCGGCGGTCAAGCCCTCGGAGACAAGTGAGGCGGGCGGGATCCAGGGCACCTTCCAGTACCTGGGCGGGGCGCTGGGCACGGCCCTGGTCGGCGCGGTCCTCCTCAGCGGCCTCACAGGCGCTTTCAGCGACTCGGTGGCCGCTGACCCACAGATCTCCCCGGCGACCCAGCAGCGGCTCTCAGCGGCGACTGAGGAAGGGATCACCTTCGTCCCCACGGCGACGGTGGAAGCCCAGCTCGCCGAGGCCGGGGTGAAGCCGCAGGAGGCCGAGGCGATCGCGACCAGCTACGACGACGCCCAGATCGACGCCCTCAAGGTCGCCCTGCTCTCGGTCGCGGCCTTCGCCCTGCTCTCGCTCTTCTTCACCCGCTCGCTTCCAGCGGAGCCGATGGTCCGACCGACCTAAGGGTCGATGGGCCTCAAACGGGCCCATAGTTCCCGTTTTAGGCCCGTCGGCGGCGGTTAGGCGATGCCGGCGCGGGTCTTCTGACGGGCGGCCTTCTGGCGCTGGGTCTTGTCGAGCACGGTCTTGCGCAGGCGGACCGACTCGGGCGTGACTTCGACGCACTCGTCGTCGCGCAGGAACTCGAGCGCGTTCTCCAGCGAGAGGCGGGTGGCCGGGGTGAGGCGGACGAGGATGTCAGCGCTGGCGGCGCGGACGTTGGTCTGGTGCTTTTCCTTGATCGCGTTGACGTCGAGGTCCTCGGCGCGGGCGTTCTCGCCGACGATCATGCCCTCGTAAACCTCCTCGCCGGGACCGACGAAGAGGGTGCCGCGATCCTGCAGGTTGAAGAGGGCGTTGCTGGCGGTCTTGCCGCGGCGGTCGGCGACCAGGGCGCCGGTCGAGCGGGTCAGGAGGTCGCCGGCCCAGCGCTCCCAGCGGTCGAAGACGTGGTGCATGATCCCGGTGCCGCGGGTCTCGGTCAGGAATTCGGTGCGGAAGCCGATCAGGCCGCGGGCCGGGACCAGGTATTCCATCCGCACCCAACCGGTCGAGTGGTTGACCATCTGCTCAAGCCGGCCCTTGCGCTGCGCCAGGAGCTGGGTGATCGCGCCGACGTGCTCCTCGGGGGCGTCGATCGCCAGCCGCTCGACCGGCTCGTGGACCTTGCCGTCGACCTCGTGGGTGAGGACCCGGGGCTGGCCGGCGGTCAGCTCGAAGCCGTCGCGCCGCATCAGCTCCAAGAGCACGACCAGCTGCAGCTCGCCGCGGCCCTGCACCTCCCAGGAGTCGGGGCGCTCGGTGTCGAGCACCCGGATTGAGACGTTGCCGACCAGCTCGGCGTCGAGGCGGTCGCGGACCTGGCGCGCGGTCAGCTTGCTGCCCTCGGTCCCGGCCAGCGGCGAGGTGTTGATGCCGAGCACGATCGAGAGCGAGGGCTCGTCGACGGTGATCACCGGCAGCGGCCGCGGGTCGGCGGGGTCGGCCAGGGTCTCGCCGATCGTGATCTCGGCCATGCCGGCGACGGCGATGATTTCTCCCGGCCCCGCCTCTTTGGCGTCGACCCGTTCCAGCGCCTCGGTGATGTACAGCTCGGAGACGTTGGCGCGAGTGATGGTGCCGTCGGCATGGCACCAGGCGATCTGCTGGCCGGCGCGGATCGTGCCGTTGTGGACGCGGCAGAGGGCGAGGCGGCCGACGTAGGGGGAGGCGTCGAGGTTGGTGACGTGGACCTGCAGGGGGGCGTCGGGGTCGTACTCGGGCGCCGGGATCTTCTCCAGGATCAACTCCATCAGCGGTTTCAGGTCGGTGCCCTCGGCCCCTTCCTCAAGCGCGGCCCAGCCAGCTTTGGCGTTGGTGTAGACGATCGGGAAGTCGATCTGCTCGGAGTCGGCGTCGAGGTCGAGGAAGAGCTCGTAGACCTCGTCGACGACCTCGGCGATGCGGGCGTCGGGGCGGTCGACCTTGTTGATCACGAGGATCACCGGCAGCTTTGCCTCCAGCGCCTTGCGCAGGACGAAGCGGGTCTGGGGGAGGGGGCCCTCGGAGGCGTCGACCAGCAGCAGCACCCCGTCGACCATCGTCAGCCCACGCTCGACCTCGCCGCCGAAGTCGGCGTGGCCGGGGGTGTCGACGATGTTGAGCTTGACCCCGTGGTAGTCGACCGCGGTGTTCTTGGCGAGGATCGTGATCCCCTTCTCGCGCTCGAGATCCATCGAGTCCATCACCCGGTCGGCGACGTCCTGGCCTTTGCGGAAAGCGCCGGACTGCCAGAGCATGGCGTCGACCAGGGTGGTCTTGCCGTGGTCGACGTGGGCGACGATTGCCAGGTTGCGGAGGTCTTCTCGGAGAGCCATGGGGCGCGCAATGCTACGGTGCGGAGGTCGGATGCCGCTGTGGCGTCCTTGAGGTTCCGTCTCTCGCTGCGCTTCTGAGCGTCTTCGGGGTTACAGGATCTCCCCGCAACACTCACATAGGAGTCAGCAAATATGTCGCAGTCCTTCGCCGATCTCGGCGTGTCTAAACCCGTGGTGCGCGCTCTCGCTGCACGCGGTATTGAAAATCCTTTCGCCGTCCAGCGGCTCGTCATCGACGACGTGCTCCACGGCCACGATGTCCTCGTCCAGTCGCCGACCGGGTCGGGCAAGACGCTCGCCTTCGGGGTGCCGCTGGTCGACATCGTCAAAGCCGATGCCCGCCGCCCGGCGGCGCTGATCCTGGCCCCGACCCGCGAGCTCGCCAGCCAGATCGTCGACGAGCTGCAGTCGATCGCGGCCAGCCGCAGCCTCAACATCGCCGCCGTCTACGGCGGCGTCGGCTTCGGCCCGCAGATCAAACGCGCCCAGCGCGCCCACATCCTCGTCGCCACTCCGGGCCGGCTTGAGGATCTGCTCCAGCGCCGGGCGTTCAAGCTCGACCAGGTGCAGGCGCTGGTCCTCGACGAGGCCGACCGCATGCTCGACATGGGGTTCAAGCCGGCCGTCGACCGGATCGTCGCCCAGACCTCTGACGATCGCCAGACCCTCTTCTTCTCCGCGACCCTGGAGGGAGCGATCGGCAAGATCGCCGCCGCCTACACCTTCAAGCCGCGCCGCCACGTGCACGCGCCGAAAGTCGAGAAGAGCGCCGCGATCAGCCACCGCTTCGTCCACGTCGACTCGCAGAGCGCGAAGCTGCCGGCCCTGGTCGGCGCCCTGCGCGATGGCGACCGCGGCCGCACCCTGGTCTTCGTCCGCACCAAGCGCGGCGCGGACCGGCTGGTCAAGCGGCTCGGGGCCAAGGACCTGCGCGCGGTCGCGATGCACGGCGACAAGTCGCAGTCCCAGCGCGAAAAGGCGCTGGCCCGCTTCGAGCGCGGCGACGTCGACACCCTGGTCGCCACCGACGTCGCCGCCCGCGGCATCGACGTCGCCGACGTCACCCACGTGATCAACTTCGACATCCCCGAGGACCGTGATGCCTACGTGCACCGGATCGGCCGCACCGGCCGTGCCGGCGCCACCGGAGCGGGGATCAGCTTTGTGCTGGCAGACCAGGCGCGCGACATGCGCCGGATTGCCAGAGACCTTGGACTAGACCGCGAGTACGACCGGGATCGCTCCCGGAACTAGCCCCAGAAACGACGAAGCCCGCCGAAAGGCGGGCTTCGTCAACAGCTAAGAGCGGGCGCGTCTTACGACGTCTGCTGAACGCTCGCCGCGGCCGGACCTTTAGGCCCGTCCTCGGACTCGTAGCTCACCTTGGCACCCTCGGCCAGGGACTTGAAGCCCTCACCGATGATGGCGCTGTGATGGACGAAGACGTCCTTCGAGCCGTCGTCGGGTGTGATGAACCCGTAGCCCTTGTCGTCGCTGAACCACTTGACAGTTCCCGTAGGCATGCATTGCCTCCACTTAAATGTGCTGCGAACGCGGAGGATGCGGAAAAGCAACGACCTGCGAGCGCTAGACACGACTTTGCCGGAAATTCGATCCGGCCTAACGTTGGCACCGTAGCAGGGTAAGGAGGAGCGGCGTTGCCCTCTTGTGAGCCTGATTTACACAGCCCTTACATGCAGCTGACACCGGCTTGACCGCCCCGGCCGATGCTGCGATCGTCAGCAACGAGGGGAGATGGCGATGAGGGGCACATTCTTGAAGCAGGTTCTGGCGCCGCTGGCGATCTGCCTGGCGGCCACCGGCTTGGCCGGGCTGGGGATGGCGAAGATGACCCTGGGCGCCGGCGCCTCGGCGACAAACCCGGCCGAGCTGCCGATCGGCGACGGCCACGTTTCCACCAGCGGCGCGCAGCGCGGGTACGTCTACGCCTGCCAGAGCGCGATGCCCGGCGGCGCAGGCGCCTTTGCCGAAGGCCCCTGGATCCGCGGCGACGGCACCTTCGACTTGACCGCGAAGGCGATCGTCGACGGCTCGGTCAGCTGGTCGAGCGCGAGCTTCAGCGTCACCCGCACTGCCAGCCGCAGGGTCTTCTCCGGCAACGACCTGCCGACCAAGCAGACCACCGGCGAATTCCCGATCAAGGCCACTGACGATGCCTACAACTACGACCGCAACCCGAACTCGATCCAGGCCCAGAGTGTCAGCTACTCGCTGCCCCTGCGCCCGAAGAAGGCGTCGAGCCCCGGCTGCCTCTCCGGCGGGCCGATCGGGATCGCCAAGAACGGGGTGGCGATCTTCGACGCCCTCGATGCCGAGAACCGCGATGCTGTTGCCCACGAGGTGCAGGACTCCTGCGGCGGCCATCCCCAGCAGCAGGGGATGTACCACTACCACTCGATCCCGGCCTGTCTGACCGCCGGTGAATCGACAAAGAAGGCCTCTGGGTTGGTCGGCTACGCGCTCGACGGGTACCCGATCTACGGCCCGCGCGGCGCCGGCGGCCGGCTGCTGACCGACGACGATCTCGATGCCTGCCACGGCAAGACGAGCAAAGTCTGGCTCGACGGCCGCTGGCAGCGGACCTACCACTACGACGCGACCCTGGAGTACCCGTACACGCTGGGCTGCTTCCACGGCACTGCGGTCAGCAGCGGACGCTAGCGGGGCGGCGCGCGCCGTCCGGGTGTCGATCTAGCTTGGTCGGGTGCAGATTTTCGACCAGATCGACCGCGACGCGATCGCCGGGCTGCTGCAGCGCGACGAGTACTTCTGGCTCGATCTGACCGCGCCGAGCGAAGCTGACTTCGCGGCGCTGAAAGAGCTCTTCGACTTCCACCCGCTGGCGCTCGAGGACGCTCACAAACAGGGGCAGCGGCCGAAGCTCGACGACTTCGGCTCGCACATGTTCCTCGTCTTCTACGGCGCCGAGGAGCGCGAGGGCGGCGAGTTCGCGATGCTTGAGGTCCACGCTTTCCTCAGCGGCAGCTTCATCGTCACCACCCATCGCGATCCCTGCCAGGAGCTGGTCGACATCCGCGAGCGGCTGACCCGGCAGCCGCCGCGCTCGGAGCAGTTCGTCATCTACCGCGTGATCGACGGTCTCACCGACACCTTCTTCCCCGTTCTCGACGATCTCGACCAGCGGATCGAGCGGCTCGACACCGAAATCTTCGAGAGCGCCAGCGAGAATCACCTCAAGGACATCGGCGACCTGCGGCGGCTGCTGGTCGACCTGCGCCGGGTCGTCACCCCGCAGCGCGACCTGCTCGCCCAGCGGATGGACGACATCCTCGAAATCCCCGGGCTCGAGGTCGACTCGCGCAACTACTTCCGCGATGTCTATGACCACCTGATTCGGATCTCCGACCAGATCGACGCCTACCGCGACCTCCTTGCCGGCTCGCGCGACGCCTACCTCTCGGTCGTCTCCAACCGCCTCAACCAGATCACCAAGCAGCTGACGGTGATGGCGACGATCTTCCTGCCGCTCTCCTTCGTGGTCGGCTTCTTCGGCCAGAACTTCAAGTGGCTGGTCACCAACATCCAGTCGCCGGGGGCGTTCTTCGTCCTTGGCATTGGCAGCCTTGTGATCTCGGTGATCGCGCTGTTGGTCTGGTTCAGGCACAACGATTATCTCTAGCGTGACCGTGGCCGCTCGCAATGCCGCTGGCGCGTGTTGAGGAAATTGCATGCGTGGCCGATACATGGCTGAGATGACGCCTGGGACAGAACGCCGCCGGCCGGGGCGAGCGGCGATTGCCGCATTCGCGGCCATCTGCGCGCTTGCCGCGCTGCCACCCTCCGCGCTCGCAAGCGATAGCGGCGACGGCGCCCTCTCGCCGCGTCTGACCGAGCTGGCGCGGCCCGCGCTCGCCGCTGCGCCGCCGGCCAAGCAGGCAAAGAGCTTGAGCCTCGCGCTTTCCGGTCCCGGCAGCCTCCTGCGCAGAGGGGACCGCGTTGTCGTCGAGGTCCGCTTTGACGAAGGCGCCGGGGCCAGCCTCGGCGCGCTTCGCGACGCCGGAGCGCAGATCGTCAGCGTCAGCCCCCGCTACCAGACGGTCACGGTTGCGGCGACCCCTGGCTCGCTGACTGAACTCGGTGAAGTTGCCGGAGTCCAGGGGGTGAGCGAGGACCTGGCGCCGCTGATCTCCAGCGAGGGGCTGCCCCCGGTCACTTCGACGGCGGCGCCCTGTGCCGGAGGCTTCGGTGCGGCGACGTCGGAGGGGGACCTGCAGCTGAACGCGATGAAAGCGCGGACCGAATTCGGCGTCGATGGCAGCGGCGTCACGGTCGGGATCCTCTCCGACTCCTTCAACCGCGATGCCGGCGCGCCAACAAGCGCCGCCGAAGACGTCGCCAGCGGCGACCTGCCCGGCCCCGGCAATCCCTGCGGCCACGAAACTCCCGTCAACGTGATCAGCGACCCGAGCGCGGCGGTTGACTCCGAACCGACCGACGAGGGTCGGGGAATGGCCCAGATCGTCCACGACCTCGCCCCGGGGGCAGCGCTCGCCTTCGCCACCGCCTACCCGAACGAAGTCACCTTCGCCAACAACATCGCCGCCCTAGCCAATGCCGGCGCCAAGGTGATTGTCGACGACATCAGCTACTTCAACGAGCCCTTCTTCCAGGAAGGGCCGGTCGGCGTCGCCGTCAGCGAAGCGACCGCGAAAGGCGTCACCTATTTCTCCGCCGCCGGCAACAACAACCTGATCGATTCCGGCGGCCACAACATCAGCTCCTGGGAAGCGCCTGCCTTCCGCGACTCCGGCGGCTGCCCGGCGGCGCTGGCGGCGATCGCTGAACTGAAAGCCACGCACTGCATGGACTTCAACCCTGCCGCCGGTGTGAGCAATATCGACAACACTTTCGGGATGACGGTCGCCGCCGGGGCGACACTGACGCTTGACCTGCAGTGGGCCGAACCCTGGAATGGCGTCGCGACTGACCTAGACGCCTTCTTGCTCGACTCGAACGGCAATCTGCTCGAAGCCGGCGGCAACTACGTCGGCAGCGCCGATGACAACATCAAAAGCACGCAGAAGCCGGTCGAGATCTTCCAGTGGGAAAACACGACCGGCAGCGCCAAATCGGTGCAGCTGGCGATCAACCGCTTCAGCGGGGCAAGCCCGCGGCTCAAATTCGCCCTTCTGGAGAACGGCAGCGGAGTCACCTCGACCGAGTACCCGACCTCCAAAGAAGGCGATGTGGTGGGGCCGACAATCTTCGGACACAACGGCGGCACCGACACGATGAGCGTGGGGGCGATCCGCTTCAACACCAACTCTTCCCCGGAGAGCTTCTCTTCGCGGGGCCCGGTGACCCATTACTTCGGGCCGGTGGCCGGGGTTTTGCCGGCTTCGCCGATCTCGCCCCTCGCCGTCCACAAACCGGACCTCGTCGCAACTGACGGCGGCGCCGACACCTTCTTCGGCTCCTGCGTCTCCAACGCCTGGCGGTTCTTCGGAACTTCAGCCGCGGCGCCTCATGCCGCGGCGGTGGCGGCGCTCGAGCTGGACGAGGCCCCCGCGGCCACGGTCGCTCAGCTCAAGCAGGCCCAGACTCAGACCGCGGCCAGCGTCGGGGCGTTCGGCCTCGACGCCGTCGGGGCTGGCCTCCTGAACGCATCGGCGGCCCTGGGACAGTTGCATGGGTCCAACCCGGGCGGTGGCACCGCGGCGGGTCCCGGGTTCCCATCGCCAGCCTGCCCGGCCGCGGAAAAACCGGCGCCGTCAACGCCGCCGCCGCCGGTTTCGCCGATCCCCGCGGTTGCTCATATCGCCCCGTCGACCAGCTTCGCGCAGCGCCCTCTCGCCGTCATCCGGACCCGTGGCAGCGCTGCCTTCGCCTCCTTTCGCTTCCGCTCTGACCAGGACGGCTCGTTCTTCTGCAGCATCGATGGCGGCGCCTTCCGCTCCTGCCACCGCAAACTCGCCCGCTGGTTCAAGCTCGGCCCCCACGTCGTGCGGGTCGCGGCGCGCAACGACGAAGGCGAAGTCGATCCGACCCCGGCCGTCTTCCACTTCAAGGTGAAGCGGGCGGGTTAGCCCTCGGCGGGCGTGCGGGCCGCCTGGCGCCGCACGATCCAGTGCCCGATCAGGAGCAGGGCGAGCAGCGCCGCGGCGCTGCCGATCGCGAGCGGGTCGGTCAGGCTCAGACCCTCCAGGCGGGTGCCGAAGTAGACGGCGAGGGCGGTGATCGGCATGTAGCCGACCACCGTTGTCCAGGCGAAGCGCCAGATCGGGACGCGGGCGGCGCCGGCGGCGTAACAGACGAGGCTGAAGGGGAGGATCGGGATCAGGCGCACCGCGATCAAGAGGGTGACCCCGCCGCGCTCGATCATCTTCTCGGTCCGCTCGAAGCGCTCGGCCCCCAGCCAGCGATCGAGCAGCGGCCGCGCCACTGACGCTCCCAGCGCGTAACAGACCATCGCCGAGAGCATCCAGCCGACCGTGACCAGGGCCAGCGCCGGGAAGAAGCCGTAGACAAAGCCGGCCGCGGCGTCGACGATCTCGGCTGGATAGAAGACGACGGTGTGGATCAGGGCGAGGGCGATGATCAGCAGCGGCCCCCAGGCGCCGAGGCTGTCGATCTGCCGGTGGACCTCGTCGCTGTCGCCGTGGATCGCGGCGACGACGGCGTCGTGCAGGGCAGGAACCGCGAAGACCAGCACCGCCAGCAGCGCGAACCCGGCCAGGGTGATCGCGATCTCGATCCAGGGGATAGGGGAGCGGCCGGAGTTGGGGCGGTCCCTCACCCCACGAGTATGTCGCTAGGTCTAGCCGCGCAGACGCTCGGCGAGCCCGGAGTTGCGGCCGCCACCGTCGTCGCGGCCGACCGCCATCGTCAGCGCCGCCCGGTCGCCGACCAGCACACAGCTGTTGCGGGCGCGGGTGATCGCCGTGTAGAGCAGCGGCCGGGTCAGCATCCGCGAGTGCGAGCGGTGGCAGACGCCGACCACCACCGGCACCTCGCAGCCCTGCGCCTTGTGGACCGAGATCGCGTAGGCGAGGCGCAGCGTCGCCGTCTCGCCGTAGGGGATCGTCAGGGTGCCGCCGTCGTCGGTGTCGACGACGATCGCCTCTTCGTCGGGGTCGTCGGCGCGGAGGAAGACGATCGAGCCGTTCATCAGCCCCAGCTCGTGCGAGTTGCGGGTCTGGATCAGGCGGTCGCCGATCCGGAAGCGCTCGTTCAGCGCCTTCTTGCCGTTCGCGTTGAGCTTCGCCTGCAGACGCTCGTTGAGGGCGTCGATCCCGACCGCGCCTTTGTACATCGGCGCCAGCACCTGGACGTCGCGGATCGGGTCGAGTTCGTAGCGCTTCGGCACGCGCTCGGCGACGACCTCGACCACCGTCTCCAGGGCGCGCTCGGGGCTGGGGCGGTCGATGAAGAAGAAGTCGTGGTCCTGGTCGCCCTCTGGCTGCAGGTGCGGCGGCCGCCCCTGGTTGATCTCGTGGGCGGCGGTGGTGATCATCGAGCGCGCCGCCTGGCGGAAAATCTCGGTCAGGCGGACGACGGGCGCGGCTTCTGAGGCGATCAGATCCTCGAAGGGTTTGCCGGCGCCGATCGGCGGCAGCTGGTCGGCATCGCCGACGAGGACGATGTGGGTCGTCTCGGCCAGCCCGCCGAGCAGCACCTCGATCAAACGCAGGTTCAGCATCGAGGACTCGTCGACGATGACGAGGTCGACCGGCAGCGGGTGGCCGGGCTTGAAGCCGGGCTCACGGCCCGGCGACCACTCGAGCATGCGGTGGATTGTCTGGGCCTCGTGGCCGGTCGCCTCCTCCAGCCGCCGCGCCGCCCGCCCGGTTGGCGCGCAAAGGGCGATCGAGGCGTTGGCCGCCCTCGCCTCGGTGACGATCGCCCGCGTGCAGACGGTCTTGCCGACGCCGGGGCCGCCGGTCAGGATCGAGATCCGCGAGGCAAAGGCGCCCCGCACCGCCGCCCACTGCTCCTCCGTCAGTTCCTCCTCGGGGTTCGCGCCCGGCTCGTGGTCGAGGTGGGCGGAGGCGGCGAGGCGGCGGGCGAGGGTGGCGGCGACGTTGAGCTCGCACTCGTGGGTCGGCTCGCGGTAGGCGCGGCCTTCGTCGAGGACAAGGCCGCGGGCGAGCACCAGCACCTCGGGATCGGGATCGAGGCCGAGCAGCTTGGCCGCCCGCCGCTTCAGCTCGGCGACCGGGAGGAAGGTGTGGCCCTGCTGTTCGGCCTCGGCGAGCGCGTAGACAGCCGCCGCCTGGGCGCGGCGATCGGACTCCGGCGGCACGTCGGCCCCGAGGGCGATCTTGTCGGCGCGGGCGAAGCCGACCCCCTCGACCTCGGTCAGCCGGTAGGGGTCCTCGTGCAGGACGACCATGGCGCTGTCGCCATAGCGGTTGTGGATCGGCGCCGCGAGATGGGCGAGGCCGTGGGGCGCGAGCTGGACGTGGAGGTCGCGGACGGCGCGGCTGGCGTGCCAGGAGTCGGTCGCAGCGTGCGCCTGCCTGGCGCTGATCCCGCGCAGCGACCCGAAGACGCCGTCGGGGTCGGCGGCGATCGCCTGCAGCACCGCCTCGCCGTGCTCGTCGGCAAGGCGCTCGGCCCGCGCCGGGCCGATGTGGCGCAGGGTCGTCAGGTAGGCGATCTGCCCGGCGCGGTCGGCGGGGTCCATCGGCACCGCGCCCTGGGCGCGCAGCTGCCGCCCGTAGCGCGAGTGCGTCTGCCACTCGCCGCTGACCTGGGCGCGGTCGCCGGGACCGAGGTGGGCGACTGGGCCGATCAGGGCGAAGCCCTCGCCGGAGTCGGCATCCCGCACCTCCAGCACCGCGTAGCCATCGTCCTCGGCCTGGAAGATCGACCCGAGCACCTCGACGGTCCCCGAGTAGGACGCTTCATTGGCATCGAAGAGGGTGGCTGTGCCGCTCACACACCAAAGCTAGCCGCCGTCGAGGCGGGATCTTGCCGCCTGCGCCCGCACTTTGCGCGATATCGCGCAACCAGCCCATAGCATCGGCGGATGAACTCAACCGCCGATCGCCTGCCTTACATAGATGAGCACGCCGCCGTGATCGAGGCCCCCGCCGATGCTGCCTGGAGCTCCCTGCTGCGGGTGGCCGAGGGCTCGGTCTCCTCTGGGGCGGCGCCCCACTTTGCCCGCCTCGTCGGCTGCGCCGACCTCAAAGCCGGCGGTCCCCGCCCGCTGGCCGAGGGTTCGGCCCTGCCCGGCTTCCACGTCGCCACGGCCGATCCACCCCGGCAGCTGGCTCTGGCCGGCAGCCATCGCTTCTCCAACTACGCCCTGGTCTTCCACCTCGACGACCTCGGCTCGGGTCGCACCCGGGTCAGAGCGGAAACCAGGGCCGAGTTCCCCGGCTTGAAGGGGGGCGCCTACCGGGCGATGGTGATCGGGACCCGCATGCACGTCCTCGTCACCCGGCGCATGCTCTCGGCGACAAAACGCCGCGCCGAGCGCGCCTGAGGTTGGGCGGTGGCCGCCCTGTCGCGCAACGGGCTCTGTGACAGCTGCCGGCACCAGCGGCTGGTGCCGAACACTCGCGGCTCGGTCTTCTCGCTCTGTGAGCGCTCGCGGACCGATCCGCGCTACCCGCGCTATCCCAGGATCCCGGTCGGGAGCTGCCCCGGTCACGAGCCTCGCGACCGGGGCGCCCCGCCTGAAGATTCCGGGGCTGAGGGTCCTTAGCCGGCCGCCATCGGGTCGGGTTCGCCCAGCTTGGTGATGTCGGGGGCCTCGTAGGCCTCGCCGGCCTTGCCGCCGAGGACGAGGATGCGGATGCCGTCGTCGCCTGGCCAGACCTTGCGTTTGATGCCGGGGCCGACCTTGGCGACGTGATCGTCGTCGAGCGGGAAGCGCTCGCCTTCGATCTCGATCTCGCCGCTGCCGCGCAGGGTCACGTAGACCTCCTCCTGGCCGTCCTCGCCGTGATCGTGCTCGGGGTAGTTGTCGTAGTTGGGCGGCATGTCGATGATCTGCATGCCGAACGATTCGACGCCGAGCTCGGCCCGGGCGCGCTTGAAGCCGCCGCCGAAGACCGCCTCCATGTCGTCGATTTTCTTCACTGCGTGGGTAGTCATCCGTCCTCCTTGAAGTTGCCGATCGCTGACTGGGTTTAAGGCGGCGCGATCCTACCTCGCGTACGAACGTTCGTGCTTTTACACTTGCTAGGGTGGCACCGATGACCACCGCGACACAGACCCGCGGCGCCCAGGCAAAGGGGGTCGAGACGCGGGCCGCGATCCTTGAGCGGGCGGTCGACCTCGCCTCGGCGGAGGGGTTGGAGGGGCTGACGATCGGCCGCCTCGCCGCCGACCTGGAGATGAGCAAGAGCGGCCTCTTCGCCCACTTCGGGTCCAAGCAGGAGCTGCAGCTGGCGACGATCGAGGCGGCGGCGGAGCGCTTCCGCGCCGCCGTGATCGAACCGGCCGCGATCGCCCCCGAGGGCGCCCCGCGGCTGCGGGCGATGGCCGACAGCTACCTCGCCCATCTCGACAGCGACGCCTACGCCGGCGGCTGCTTCTGGGGCGCCACCTCAGCCGAGTACGACGATCGGCCGGGGCCGGTTCGCGACGCGATCGTCGCCGCCCTCGACGCCTGGCTGGCCGAGCTCGAACGCCAGGCGCGGTCTGCCGGGCTGGAGCGGCCCGACCGCGTCGCCTTCGAGCTCTACGCGGTCGTGATGGGCGCCAATTCCAGGTTCAGGCTCTCGGGCGACCGGCACGTCTTCGGGCTTGCCCGCGAGACGATCGAGCGGCTGCTGGCGGAGGCGCCCGGGTGAGCGCGATCGGGGAGACCGGATCGGCCGTCCCAGGGGGCGCGCCAGACGCGGCGGCACAGGCTGCTGCCGCCGACTTCGTGCGCCGCTTCGCCGACTTCTGGAAATGGCCCAATCCCGAACGGCTCGACACCGTGCTGGCGCCAAAAGCTCACCTGGTTGCGCCCTTGGTCCCCACCGGCCACAGCCTCGCCGAAGGCCAGGCCATCTTCGCGGACTTGTTCGAGCTGATGCCCGACCTGACCGCCGAGGTCCACCGCTGGGGCGCCACCTCCGATGGAGTGATGCTCGAGTTCACGCTCAGCGGCACGGCCGGCGGCAAGCCGATCTCCTGGACCTCGGTCGATCGCTTCACGATCGGGGAGGACGGCCTCGCGACCGAGCGCGTCACCTATTTCGACTCGGCGCCGCTTGCCCTGAGCCTGGCCCGCAGCCCCAAAGCCTGGCCCGGGTTCATCCGCGGCCAGATCCGCCAGCGCCGCGGCTGAGCCGCGTCTTCCCGATCAGGGCGCCATGTGCTGGACCCGCTCCGGCCGCACCTTGACTTTCAGCCGCGTTTCGCCTGGCTGGCGCAGCGGATACTCGTCAACACCCATGTAGCGCTTGGCAAGTGCGTCGATGTGCTCGTCGGCGCCCTCGTCGGTGATCTCGACTGCGGCGCCGCGGATCAGCAGGCTCTCATAGGGGTTCTCGGCGTTGGCGATTGAGATCGCGACCCGCGGATCGCGGCGCAGGTTCTTCGGCTTCAGCCGATCGTCGTTTGTGTTGAAGACGACCAAGCCGTCCTCGGAGTCGATCCAGACCGGGGACACCTGGGGAGAGCCGTCCTCCATCAGGGTTGCGACGTGGGCAAAGTTCTTGCCATCAAGCAGATGCTGGGCCTCTGCTGGGATGTCTGCCATCTGAGCCTCCTGGCGCTTGCGGGGGTGGGCGTTGCCCAGATGACGATAGCCAGGCTGAATCGTCGGCTGGCAGGGTCAGTCGAGCAGGCCGACCTGGCGCAGGATCGAGACCGAGTCCGAGTAGACGTCCTTGCGCTTGACCAGGCCGTCCTCGAACGGGATCGAGTCAATCCCGTTCCAGCTCAGCTCGCGACCCGACGGCGGCGCCTCGATATCCCCGCGCCGCATCGCCTTCGAGTGGGTTGCCGTCGCCGTCCACTCCTGCACGACCAGCCCCTCCCTGACGTAGAGCCGGCGGCCGGCGAAGGTCATATCGGGCCATGACTCGAAGATCGCGGCGATGTGGCCGCGGACCTGATCGCCGGCCGCGCTCTCGCCGGCGGTGTGGTTGGCGAAGACCATGTCGGGCGCGTGCATCGCGATGATCGCCTCAAGGTCCTGCGCGTTCCAGGCGTCGTTGTAACGGCCGATCGCCGCGGTCAGTGCCTCGATGCCGTCGGGTTCGCTCATGGAATGACCCTAACTGGCAGAAGATCGCGATAGCGCTCGACCTATCAGCCGCTTGAGTCGGAATCATCTCCCCATGGCCGATGACCTGCCGATCGTTCTTTTCGCCGCTCCCGCGGAGATGGAGGCTTGGCTTGAGGAGAATCATGAGAGCCTCGCGGGCGTCTGGCTGAAGATCGCGAAGAAGGGCTCCGGGGTCGAGAGCGTCACCTATGCCGAGGCGCTGGAGCTGGCGCTCTGCTTCGGCTGGATCGACAGCCAGAAGCGGGGATTTGACGAGCGGTACTTCTTGCAGCGGTTCACGCCGCGGCGACCGCGTGGGAAATGGTCGCGGATCAATCGCGACAAAGCCGAGGAGCTGATCGCCTCGGGCTCGATGCGGCCCGCTGGGATGGCCGAGGTCGAGGCGGCCAAAACCGACGGCCGCTGGCAGGCAGCCTACGAGGGCCAGCGCACGGCGACGACCCCCGACGATCTTCAGCGCGAGCTCGACTCCAACCCGGCCGCGCGCGAGTTCTTCACCACCCTCAGCAGCGCCAATCGCTACGCGATCGTCTACCGCCTCAACGATGCCAAGAAGCCAGAGACCCGCGAGCGGCGCCTGCGCAAATTCGTCGCGATGCTGGAGCGCGGGGAGGCGATCCACTGATGGCAGCGGCGCCGGTCCTCAGCCCGCGGCAGCTCAACCGCGCCACCCTGGCACGCCAGATGCTGCTGGAGCGGCAGGCGGTTCCCGTGCCCGAGGCGGTGGAGCGGCTGGCGGGGATGCAGGCGCAGGAGCCGCGGCCGCCGTTCGTCGGCCTCTGGTCGCGGTTGCAGGGGTTCCGGCGCGAGGATCTGGTCGAGGCGCTGCGCGGGTACGAGGTCGTGCGCGGGCCGCTGATGCGGAGCACGCTGCACCTGCTCAGCGCCGCCGACTTCGCCGCCTTCCGCCCGGCCCTGGCCCCGGCGCTGAATGCCGCAGTGCGGGTTATGGGCCCATCGGCCAAAGCCCTCGACTCAATCGAGTTCCTCCCTGCCGCGGTCGAGTTTCTGGAAGAGGAGCCGCGTGCCTACAACGACCTGCGCCTGCTGCTCGCCGAGCGCTTCCCCGACGTCAACCACCGCGCGCTCGGCTACGCGGTCCGCACCCAGCTGCCGCTGGTGATGGTGCCGACTGAAGATCCCTGGGCCTTCCCCCGGGTGGCCAAGTTCGCGCTCGCCGAGGGCAGCCTCGGCCGGCCGATCGCGGCCGATGGGCCACCGGAGGCGATGATCCGCGGCTACCTGGCCGCCTTCGGCCCGGCCAGCGTCGCCGACTTTGTCGAGTGGTCGGGCCTGAAGCGGATGAAGCCTGCCTTCGAGGAGCTGCGCCCGACGCTCGAGGTCTTCGCCGACGAGAACGGGCGCGAGCTGTTCGACCTTCCCGGCGCCCCGCGTCCCGATCCCGACACGCCGGCGCCGGCTCGCTTCCTGCCGGAGTTCGACAACCTCGTCCTCGCCCACGCCGATCGCAGCCGCCTGCTGGCGGACGAGCACCGCCCCGGGCTGGTGACCAAAAACCTGCGGGTCAAGGCCACCTTTCTCCAGGACGGCTCGGTGGCAGGAACCTGGACGGTCGAGCGCAAACGCGGCAAGGCGACCTTGCGCATCGCCCCCTTCGAGCCGCTCTCGCGCAAGGCGGCGGCCGAGCTCGCCGCGGAGGGCGAGCGGCTGCTGCGCTTCAGCGAGGGCGAGGATTCAGCCCTCGACCTGAAGATCGACTCAGCCTGACGCTGACCTACACTCGGCGGATGGACCGCGCCCTGCTCGATCGCACCCTTGCCGACTCCGGCGAGCCCGCCTACCGCGCCTCCCAGGTCTGGGAGTGGGTCGCGCGTGGGGTCGGGAGCTACGAGGAGATGACCAACCTGCCCGGCGTCCTGCGCGACCGGCTCGAGGCGGCGGTGCCGCTCTCCACGCTGGCGCTGCAGACCGAGGCCCGCTCCGACGACGGCACCGTCAAGGCACTTTTCCACACCGGCGACGGCCGCCCGATCGAGGCCGTGCTGATGCGCTACCGCGACGGCCGCCGCTCGGTCTGCGTCTCCTCGCAGTCGGGCTGCCCGCTGACCTGCAAGTTCTGCGCGACCGGCTCGATGAAGTTCGGCCGCAACCTGAGCGCGGACGAGATCCTCGACCAGGCCCTGCACTTCCGCCGGGTCGAGCCGATCGACCACGTCGTCTTCATGGGCATGGGGGAGCCGACGATGAACCTCGACGCCGTGCTCGGCGCCTGCGAGCGGCTGCCTGAGCTCGGCGTCAGCCACCGCCGCACTGCGATCTCGACCGTCGGCTGGGTGCCGGGGATCGACGCGATCACCGAGTGCGAGATGCCGATCAGCCTGGCGCTCTCGCTGCACGCGCCCAACGACGAGCTGCGCTCGGAGCTGATGCCGGTCAACGACCGCTACCCGCTGGCCGAGGTGCTCGCTGCCTGCGAGCGCTACCGTGCCCGCCGCCGCCGCAAGGTCTTCGTCGAGTACGTGATGCTGGCCGGCGTCAACGACCGCCCGGAGCACGCCCGCCAGCTGGCGGGGTTGCTCGATTTCCGCGTCTACAAGGTCAATCTGATCCCCTACAACCCGACCGGCTCCTTCAACGGCTCGGCCCCTGAGGAGATCGAGCGCTTCCGGGCGATCCTCGCCGAGCACCGGATCGGCGCCACTGTGCGCCTCACCCGCGGCCGCGACATCGACGCCGCCTGCGGGCAGCTCGCCGCCAGCGCATCGACAAGCTCAGCTGGGTAGCCGATTCGCCGTTTGGCTGCGCAGCCAGTTAGCATCCGCGCGATGGCTGTAGAGACCACGCCCCCCTCGGTCCGCCCGCCGCAGATCACGGCCAACCCGGTGCGCAGGATCGCCGGCGACTTTGTCGCCGAGTGGCACGGCCGCGGCAAGTTCCCGCCGGGGCCTAACAACTTCAGCCCCACCCGCACCCACCAGATCGCCCACGATCCGCTGCCCCTCCTGCTCTCCAACTACGAGAAGCACGGCCCGATCTTCAGCCTGCGCCTGCTGCACTCGCGGGTCATCTTCATGCTCGGGCCCGAGGCCAACCACTTCGTCACCGTCGGCCACCCGGAGAACTTTCACTGGCGCGAGTCGAGCTTTGGCGACCTGATCCCGCTGCTCGGCGACGGCCTGCTCACGGTCGACGACGACTACCACGACCGCGCCCGGGCGATCATGATGCCCGCCTTCCATCGCGAGCAGGTGGTCTCGATGATCGACTCGATGGCAGCCGAGGCTGGGGCGGCGATCGACTCCTTGCGCCCGGGCGTCGTCTTCGACCTCTACGACTGGATGCGCAACCTGGCGATGCGGATCGCGATGCGAGCCTTGCTCGGGCTCGACCCCGATGGCGCCGGCAGGGGCGCCGCGGCCGCCGAGCACTTCGAGCGCGCGCTGGGCTATTACGGCATCGATTTCCAGTTGCGGCTGCTGCGCGGGCCGGGAACGCCGTGGCGCAAGATGGTCTCCTCCCGGGCGGTGCTTGACGAGATCGTCTTCGGCGAGATCACCGCCCGGCGCGATGCCCCCGACCCTGGCCGCCGCGACATCCTCAGCCTCCTGCTCGGCGCCCGCGGCGAGGGCGGCGAGGCCTTCACCGACCGCGAGGTCCGCGACCAGGTGATGACGCTGATGTTCGCCGGCCACGACACCTCAACCTCGACCCTGACCTTCATGATGCATGAGCTCGCGCGCCACCCCGAGGTGCTGGCGCGCCTCTGCGAGGAGCAGGACAGGGTGCTTGGAGGAGCGACCCCCACGGTCGACCAGCTCGAGCGCGAGATGCCCTACCTGGAGATGGTCCTCGACGAGGTCCTGCGCCTCTACCCGCCGGCCTGGATCGGCCCGCGCCGCGCCGTCCGCGAGTTCAGCTTCGGCGGCTACACCGTGCCCGAGGGCGCCTACGTCAACTACTGCTCCTGGGCGAGCCACCGCATCCCTGAGGTCTTTCCCGACCCCGAGGCGTTTGTCCCCGAGCGCTTCACCCGCGAGCGCAAGGCGGCCCTGCCGCGCGGCGCCTACATCCCCTTTGGCGGCGGCTCGCGGATCTGCATCGGCAAGCGCTTCGGCCAGACCGAGGTGAAGCTGGTGGCGACGATGCTGCTGCAGCGCCTGCGCCTTGACGCGATGCCCGGCCGGACGATGACCGTGCGCCAGATGCCGACGCTCTCACCCAAGGGAGGGCTTGAGATGCGAGTCGAGGAGCGTCGGGTTGCCGCTGGCAGCTGAGGCCTGGCCGGCGGTCTTCGGCGGCTTCATCCCGATCATCGGCCTGGTCGCGATCGGCTGGCTGATCTACAAAGCGGTGCGCCCGCCGGATGACGAGGGCGACGGCTAGCGGGTCGATTCGCGGCCCAGGGGAGACGGGCCTGGCCGCCCTCTGGCCGAATTGACTCGTCCGCCAGTCGCGGACTCGGATGTCGCAGCGCGGCTACGCCGCGCGATCATCAGATTGCATATCGCGGCTTCGCCACATTCGTCCAGAGGGCGGCCAGCCCCGTCCCTCGAAGCGCCCCCGAGACCCCAGCTTTAAGCGGGAATCCGGGTCGGCCGTCGCCTTCATGCCTGGGCGCTTGAGACCAGGGCGCTTCGAATGGGGATGGAGGCCCACCCTCCATCCCCCCGGGACACCCGTCGTGAATCAAATGCCTAGAAAGAAAGAGCCCCGCCGGGGCGGGGCTCTTCTCGTTCGCTCTGTCGGAGGGGAACTACTTGATGAAGAGCATCTCCTCGTACTTCGGCAGCGGCCAGAGATCGTCGGCGACGACCTTCTCCAGCTTGTCCGCCGCCTCGCGGACCGCGGCCATCGCCGTCAGCTGCTCGTCGCGAGCGTGCAGGGCCAGGTCCATGCCCTCGAGGTCGTCCGGGTAGGCGTTCGCCTTTTCCAGCGTCGCCAGGGCGCCGACCAGCTCCTCGATCAGCTCCCGCACCTTGCCCTCCAGCTCGGAGACTCCGGCGTCGCCGATCAAGGCCAGATGCCGCAGCGCCGCCGGCAGCAGCATCGTCTGCGCGATCGTGAAGGTCTCCTCGGCCTCGATGTTGGCCCGCAGCGAGTACTGCTCGACCCAGACCTCGAAACGCGACTCAAGCTCGCGCTGGGAGAGCACGTCGTAGTTTTCGAAGGCGGCGACGGTCTTCTCGTCGAGCACCTCAGGCAGGGCGTCGGGCGTGGTCTTCAGGTTCTTCAGCCCGCGCTGCTCGGCCTCGACGTGCCACTCCTCGGAGTAGTTGTCGCCGCCGAAGCAGACCTGCTTGTTGGCCGCGTAGGACTCTTTGACCAGCTCGATCACGGCCTCCGGCATGCCCGCCCCGCCGGAGATCTTCGCCTCCAGCTTGCCGGCCAGCTCGTCGATCGCCTCGGCGGCGATCGTGTTCAGGACCGTGTTCGGGAAGGCCAGCGACATGCTGGAGCCGAGCGCCCGGAACTCGAATTTGTTGCCGGTGAAGGCGAACGGCGAGGTCCGGTTGCGGTCGGCGCCGTGCATCGGCAGCTTCGGCAGCACGGTCGCGCCGAGGTCGAGGAACGAGGCCGGCGTGTTGGGGTCGCCCTCGCCGCTCTCGATCGCGTCGAAGACCCTTTCCAGCTCGCTGCCGAGGAAGATCGAGATGATCGCCGGCGGCGCCTCGTTGGCGCCGAGGCGATGGTCCTGGCCGATGTTGGCGACCGAGGCCCGCAGCAGCCCCTGGTGCTTGTTGACGGCCTGGATCACAGCCGCGCAGAAGAACAGGAAGTGGATGTTGTCGGCTGGCGTGTCGCCCGGGTTGAGCAGGTTGGCGCCGGTATCGGTCCCCATCGACCAGTTGTTGTGCTTGCCGGAGCCGTTGACGCCGGCGAACGGCTTCTCGTGCAGGAGGCAGACCAGCCCGTAGCGGCGGGCGACGCTCTCCAGCACCTGCATCAGCAGCTGCTGGTGGTCGGAGCCGACGTTGGAGTTCTCGAACATCGGCGCGACCTCGTACTGGGCCGGCGCGACCTCGTTATGGCGGGTCTTGACCGGGATGCCGAGCTTGCGCATCTCGAGTTCGGACTCCATCATGCAGGCGAGCACCCGCTCCGGGATCGTGCCGAAGTAGTGGTCGTCGAGCTCGTGGCCTTTCGGCGGCTTGGCCCCGAACAAGGTGCGGCCGGTGGAGATCAGGTCGGGCCGCTCGAAGAAGTACTGCTCGTCGATCAGGAAGTACTCCTGCTCGGCGCCGACCGTGGTGAAGACGCGCTGGGACTCGTCGTCGCCGAGCAGCCGCAGCGCCTTGATCGCCGAGCGTGAGAGCGCGTCCATTGAGCGCAGCAGCGGGATCTTGCCGTCCAGCGCCTCGCCGGTCCAAGAGGCGAAGGCGGTCGGGATGCAGAGCAGGGCGCCGTTCGGGTTCTCGAGGATGAAAGCGGGGCTGGTCGGGTCCCAGGCGGTGTAGCCGCGGGCCTCGAAGGTGGCGCGGACGCCGCCGGTGGGGAAGGAGGAGGCGTCGGGCTCGCCCTGGATCAGCTCCTTGCCGGAGAAGCCGGCGAGCGCTTCGCCGTCGCCCGAGGGCTCGAAGAAGGAGTCGTGCTTCTCGGCGGTGGAGCCGGTCAGCGGCTGGAAGACGTGGGTGAAGTGGGTGGCGCCCATCTCCAGCGCCCATTCCTTCATCGCCTCGGCGACCGTGTCGGCTAGCTCCGCGTCGAGCGGCTCGCCGCCGGCGAGGCTTGCCTGCAGCTTGGCGAAGGCGTCGCTGGGCAGCCGTTCGCGCTGCGCGGTGACCGAGAACACGTTGGCCCCAAAGGGGTTGTTCTCGGGCTGGGTAAGGTCGAGCGCGCCAAGAGCCTCTCCGTTGGAGCTCCACTGCGCGGCGGTCACGTTCTGCTGGCGAATACGGGTCATCGCTTGGTTTAGCCCCTCACTCGGCGGCGCACCCACGGCTACGGGCGCGCAATTGACGGTCCGGTCTTGCTCCCCTTATGAGGAGAAGATGCAGAGTAATGGGAGGGCGGCGATCACGCCTTTGTACTCCCGTACAACGTTCCGCCCCGGCGCTTGTCCCGAGTGTAGGAGCTAGGAAAGGGGCGTGGCCTGCAGCAGCCCCAGCGGATGGCGCAGGCGGAAGCCGCCGGTCGGCCGCATCGTTTCGCTCCAGCCAGGGCCGCTGCGGTCGCCGTCGGTGCTGTAGGAGGTGTCCCAGCGCAGCCCGGCGATGATCGCAAAGACGTGTTCGTGGCTGGCGTATATGCGGACCCAGCCGCCGCCGCCACCTTTGCCCCAGCGCATGAACCCGGTCGAGTCAAGCGGCGATTCGAGCAGGCCGGCAGCGTGCATCACGTAGCTGACCGAGCCGGAGCAGTCATAGCCACGTGAGTTCCAGTGCCTGTGGCCGCCGCCCCAGCGATAAGGGCGGTGGTGAATCCGGTTCGCAGCCTCGATCATCGCCTTCACTGCGGGTGGCGCCGAGGGTGGGGCGATGGCACGCCCGCCGGGCAGCAGCTTGGCCTGAGGCACCCGGGCAGCGGCAAGCGGGGCCTGGGAGCCGATCAGCGACACCAGCAGCAGAACCAAGCTGAGGGCCAGCAATTGTGCGCCCCTGCGCATGAAATAGCTCTATCGGCAGCGATCTCGCAAACCTTTAGCCCTGACCAAAACTTTTTTTTGAGACGCCACCGGCAACGGCCTGCCAGGCTCGACCGGATAGCCTGCGGCCCCGCGGCGATTGCCGCATTCCAAAGCCAGAACTCCGGAGGATCAACTCGCATGTTCGTTTCCAAGGCCGCCGTCGTCGGCGGAGGCACAATGGGTGGTGAGATCGCCCAGGCGGTCGCCGCTGCCGACATTCCCGTCGTCGTCAAGGACATCGACCAGAAGTTCGTCGATGCAGCGGTCGAGAAGGCACGCGCCGTCACCGAGGGCCAGCTCTCGCGCCTGGTCAAGAAGGAGAAGCTGACCCAGGAGCAGGCCGATGCCCGCCTCGTCGAGGTGATGGGCCTGATCACCGGCACCACCAGCTACGCCGAGTTCGGCGACGTCGACTTCGTGATCGAGGCGGTGCCGGAGAAGATGGCGATCAAGCAGGCCGTCTTCCGTGAGCTCGACGCCGCCACCCCCGGCCACGCGATCCTCGCCTCCAACACTTCCTCGCTCTCGATCACCGAGATCGGCGAAGCGACGCTGCGTCCCGACAAGGTCGTCGGCTTCCATTTCTTCTACCCGGCCTCGGTGATGCCCCTGGTCGAGGTGATCGTCGGCGAGGACACAACCCCGGAGACCGCCAACGCCTCCTACAACTTCGCCCAGGCGATCAAGAAGCAGCCGATCGTCTGCGGCGAGGTCCCCGGCTTCGTCGTCAACCGGATCCTGATGGCGACGATCGGCGAGGTCTGGCGCGTGCAGGAGGACCAGGGCCTCTCGTTGAAGGCGATCGACGAGGCGATCGCGGCCGCCAAGGTCGCCCCGATGGGCCCCTTCTTCCTCACCGACCTGCTCGGCCTGGACACGGTCCTGCACGTCGCCGAGCACCTGAACGAGTCCTACGGCGAGACCTTCTACGTCCACCAGGGCCTGAAGCAGCTGGTCGCCGACGGCAAGCTCGGCGCCAAGAGCGGCGGCGAGGGCTTCTTCAAGGACGGCGAGCAGAACGTGCCCGGCGACGCCGACCCCGATGCCGAGGAGCTGGTCGCGCTGTTCACCAGCCGGGCGCTGATCGAGGCCTGCCAGCTGGTCGAGGAGGGTGTCTGCTCGGTCCGCGACATCGACCTCGGGATGATGTCCGGCGCCGGGCTCGACCCGCGCCGCGGCCTGCTGCCCCCGTTCTGGAAAGCCGACGTCGAGGGCCTCGACACGGCGCTGGAGCGGATGGAGCAGCTGCAGGAGAAGTACGGCGAGCGCTTCGCCCCGCCGATCACGCTCAGGCGCCTCGTCGCCCAGGGCCGCCTCGGCCTCAAGTCCGGCCAGGGCTTCTACCCCTACCCGCAGCCCGACGAGGGCGAGCAGGCCGAGACGGTGAAGTTGGAGACGCGCGGCAACGTCGCCATCGCCTGGCTCGCCAACGCGCCGATGAACGCTGTCTCCCCGGACGTGATTCGCGACCTGGGCATCGTCTGGGAGAAGGTCAAGGCCTCCGGCGAGATCGGCGCGATGGTGATCGCCTCTTCGATCCCGATCGTCTTCTCGGCCGGGGCCGACATCAAGGCCTTCACCCAGATGGACGAGTCGGGCGGCGAGGAGCTGATCAACACCGCCCACGCCCTGCTGCGCGACTTCGGCCAGGCCAAGGTGGCGACGATCGCCGCCGTCAACGCGATCGCCTTCGGCGGCGGCTGCGAGGTGGCGATGGCCTGCGACGTGCGGATCGCCGCCGACGCCGCCGTCTTCGGCCAGCCCGAGATCAAGCTCGGGATCATCCCCGGCTTCGGCGGCACCCAGCGCCTGCCGCGCCTGGTCGGCGAGAACAAAGCGCTGGAGATGAACCTGATCGGCGACGCGATCCCGTCTGACGAGGCGCTCGAGTACGGCCTCGTCAACCGCGTCGTCCCCGACCATGAGTTGTTCGAGACGGCGCTGATGTGGGGCAAGAAGCTGGCCGCCCAGCCGCCGCTGGCGGTCGAGCAGATCAAGCTCGTCTCTCACAAGGGCGACCTCGACGAGGGCATCGCGGCCGAGAAGCAGGGCTTCGCTGCCGCCTTCCAGACCGCGGACGCCAAAGAGGGCATTGGCGCCTTCCTCGGCAAGCGCACCCCGAAGTGGAGCGGCAAGTAACGACAGCGCCGCCGGCGGGGGGGGGGGGGGGGGGGGGGGGGGGGGGCGGGGGCGCCCCCGCCGCGCCCCCCGGGCGGGGGGGGGGGGCCGGGGCGGGGTGGGGGGAAGCACCACCCCCCCCCCCCCGGGCGGGGGCG